>Ga0247779_1000015_pt1 | contig 238303 bp, 159 predicted proteins | sample UWRJL221509R5_FD_179925 | JGI IMG/M metagenome (GOLD analysis project Ga0247779, IMG submission 179925) | Plant litter microbial communities from Arlington Agricultural Research Station in Wisconsin, United States - UWRJ-L221-509R-5 | ecosystem: Environmental > Terrestrial > Plant litter >...
AAGGTGGTTTGGTCGCTGCTCCTGAAAGCCGCGCCGATGGGCCCGCCATCATCGTTTGCCGAGCATTGAACACTTAAAATCAAAGAACTAATTTGAATCTAATATTCATTCAGGACACTCAATAACCCGGATTCTGCCCCAATCCCGGGTTAATCATCACATCCCTCGAGGGTATCCCATAAATAAGCTTACCCGGCACCACATTGTATGAGTTCGGCAACAAAAAGCCATAAGTCTGCTTCTGCAACACCCCATACCCATTCATCACCGACACCGCCTGCCCCGTCCTCACCAGGTCAAACCAACGGTGATTCTCAAAAGCCAGCTCCACCCTCCTCTCATGCGCGATCGTATCCCTCAGCATCCCCTGATCACTGGTCATCGTTGGGGCTAAACCCGCCCTCGCCCGCACCTGGTTCAGATAAGGCAGCGCAGCCCCCGGCTGCCCCTGCTCGTTCAGTGACTCCGCCAACATCAGGAGCAGATCAGAATACCGGTAGACATACCAGTCGTCCCCAGTATTGTATTCCTGCGTAACACCCGTATACGGATAATTATATTGCTTCTTGATAAACCTATGCTCCAGCGAGGTTGTATACCCCAATCCTTTCCCACTCGTATCGATATTGTTTAATATGCTCACCACACTGTCCGGAAGAAAATCCGTCGTCGAATTCAAATGCCCTTTAATAACCCCGATACTCGCATCGAGACGCGCATCCCCGGGCTCGAAAGCCGTAACCAGGTTCTGCGTAGGCACATTCCAGCTGCCAGCCGTATTGTTATAGTCTACTCCCAACACCACCAGCGTGCTCGCCATATTCGGAATAAAATCATACACGAACTGACTGCTCTGGTTATTGGCCCCAACCGTTCCATTGGCCGGAGTACCATTATTCCCGGACGAATACTGGATCTCAAAGATCGATTCCACACTATTTTTATTCGCCGTCTTAAATACAGATGCATAACCGGGCAACAGCGAATATCCCATCGTAGTCACCGATTGGAATAGCGGCGTCGCCTTGTCATACTGCTTCAGCGTAAGATAGACCAGCCCCAGCTCCGTAGCCACCATGCCCTTATTGATCGTCCCCGGCTGAGGAAAGACCGGCGGCGACAGCTTACTCAACGCATCCGTAAAGTCGGCGATGATCTGCGCATACACCGTGTCGACGGGTGAACGGTTCACAATGGCATTCCTGGCATCCGTCACCTCGTGCAGGTACAAAGGCACTGACCCAAACAGTCGCACCAGCTCAAAATAATAATGCGCCCTCAAAGCCTCAGCCTGTCCGACGATCTGGTTAAAGGACGAATCCGACATATCCGAAGGCCGTTTCTGCGCCAGCTTGTCAAGGATGATATCCGCCCGCTGTATACCCTGAAAATTAGCCGTCCACAACGCCTGCGTGTTGGAATTGGTGGCATCATCCAGGAATTCCGCCACACTTTCATTACCCGTACCACCCCTGTCCTTGGCATTGTAGTCAAAGAACGTATTGTCAGCACGCATCTCCTCCAGGTAAAAGGCGACATTGGCAGCATCCCGCAACGGTACATAAGCCCCCGTCACCGCCTGCTGAAAATCGGAATTCGTTTTGTAAAACACCCCCTCATTGAGCTGCCCTTGCGGATAGAGCGTAACAAACTTTTTGCTGCAGGAAGCCAATGCCCCGATAAGAGCAAGCCCCCCAAATATCATCGTATATCTCATAGTATTTTGCATTATCAACTTTCTAAAAATTTACATTCGCGCCAAATAGGATCACTCTCGGGATAGGATATGATCCATTGTCCAGCCCCGCTTGGGTCTGAGAATCTTTCGTATCGTTAACCTCAGGATTCTGCCCCGGGTATTTCGTAAACATAAAAGCATTCTGAACACTGCCATATACCCGTATCTCCTTCAGATACCGCAACATTTTCTGTTTGAAGGTATACCCAAGCGTAATATTCTTGACCGCCAGATAGTCCCCGCTGAACACCCAGGAACTGTTGACCAGTCGGTATAGTTCCGTCGATCCGCTCCGTGTACTCGGCACCTTCCCATTCCCCGGATCAGCCTCACTCCGCCAACGGTATTGCATATCCTTGGTGACATTGAACACGCCATCCAGATTATGCAGATTCTGCAAATTCGTATTCATGATCTTATTCCCCACCTGTCCCGCCACGACAACCCCAAGATCAAAATTCCTGAAGGTGAAGGTATTCGTCATCCCATAGATAAACTTGGGATTGGTCCGGCCAAGAAAGGTCCGGTCTTTTATATCGATCGTATCATCCCCGTTGATGTCCGCCATCCGCGCTGAGCCAACGACCGATGTCGAATATTTGGGATACTTATCAAAGTCGGACTGGTTCATATAGACACCCAGGAATTTATACCCATAAAGCTCCCCGATCCGATGCCCCACCTGGGTCCGGTTGTAGTCACTGTATGTATTGACGCCCCCGATGGGTGTGTTGTTGACGAGCGAGACCACCTTATTATCGTTAAAGGAAATATTGAAATCCGTATTCCAGGTGAAGCGGCCCTTGATATTCTCGGTGCTCACCTGGATATCATGCCCCCAGATATGAAAAGAACCTTCATTATACTGGATCGATCCATAACCCGACGTGTACGGCAGCTGCAGCTGTGACAACATCCCCTCATTGCGGGTGTTATAATAGTCATAGCTGATCTGTATCCGCCCACGCAGCAACGTAAGATCGGCGCCTACATCAAATTGCTTGGAAGTCTCCCAGGTAAGATCAGGGTTTCCAAGAACAGTATTACCTTCTCCAAGCGTGGTGTTGCCATAATTGGCCGGGCTCAGCAGCGACACCTGCGTATAGTTCCCGATATTGAAGTTCCCGGTCTTGCCATAGCTGCCCCTGAACTTCAGAAAATTCAGCGCATCCCACTTGGGAAAGAACTTTTCCTCGCTGGCTACCCAGGCCACCGATACGGATGGAAAAGTCCCGTATTTCTTATTCACCCCAAACCGCGAGCTCCCGTCATTCCGGATGCTTGCAGATAAATAATATTTCTTCTTAAAATCATAGTTCACTCTCGCCAGCGCAGAAGCTATCGTCCAGGAAGAACTGTTCGATGAACCGGAGGTATTATTGGCCGCGGAGATAAAAGGCGTAAGGTCCGTCGCAAACCCGGTACCCGTAATACTCTTCAAGGTCGTATAGGACTTCTGGGCACTATACCCCGCCAACACATCCAGCGAATGATCCCCAAACTGCGCGTTATAGGTTATCAGATTCTCATTCGTCCAGCTATACGTATTGTTCGAACTGTTTTGCGCCTGCGAAGAAGAGGTCGGACGCGGCGGCACATGCCCAAAGTCACCATACAGAGTCCCATAATAAGCATTGTAGTCCTGGTCGAGAATATCCCCGTTGATCGAAGACTTCAGATGCAGTCCATGGATGATCTCCAGGTCGATATACGCATTCCCCAAAAACGAAAAGTTCGTCTGGTCATTATCCATCAGCTTCTCCTGCTGTAAATAGTTAGGTAATGCATACATCCCAAAGGAGGCCGTCGACAGATTATAGACGCCCGGAGACTTATAAACCGGGATCAACGGCGAGCTGATATCCGCACCGCTGACGACCTGCCGGTTCCCATTCAGCTGCAGGTTACCACCCCGCGTATTATGGTCGATCTGGTAAGCCGGAGCCAGGTTGATCCCGATCTTTAGTCTTTCGATAGGACGGTATTCATTATTGCTCCGAAAGGCAAACCGCTTGGTGCCCGTATTGTACAACACCCCATCCTGGTTAAAATAATTCATCGTCGTGCTCGAAGAGACCTTCGGCGTACCAACCGAGAAGTTGACCGTGTAATTGTCGATCGGCGCCGTGTGAATAAGAGCATTGTACCAGTCCGTTCCTTTACCATATTGTGAAGGATTGGCATAGTCCGAAGGGATCGTCGCCTCACCAGTCGTCGGATTTGTCCAGCCCTCATACGTGATCTTGTCCTGGTAGAATCCATTCATAAAGGTGGCAAACTCACGCGCATTCATCATGTTGGGCCGGCCCCTCTGCGGAACCGTCTGCAGACCGTGATATGCGTTGACGCTGACCGAAGACTTACCGATCTTCGCCGTCTTCGTCGTGATCAGGATGACCCCATTGGAAGCCCGGCTGCCATAAAGAGCAGTAGCATTGGCATCCTTTAGCACACTATAGGATTCGATCTGATCCGGCGCGATAAGATTGATGTCCCCCGTACCACCGGCCACATCACTGTTCAGCGGCTGACCATCCACTACAATAAGCGGCTGATTACCCGAACCAAGCGAGGCCGCCCCCCGGATACGGAATACGATATTGTTCCCGGGAACACCACTGCTCTGCTGGATCTGGATACCGGCGACCTTTCCCTGTAACTTTTGTCCAAATTCGGCCGCAGGAATATCTTCTACATTACTCGCATCCACCTTCGAGATCGCCCCGGTGATATCCCGCCTGGCCAGCTTACCATAACTAACGGTCACCTGCTCCAGCGTATTCTCCTCTTTTGTAAGGGTAATATTGATGGGCAGCTTACTGTCTACTGTGACCTCCGCAGTCTTATACCCGATATGACTGAACACAAGCGTAGCCAACGGCTTGACGGGAATACTAAAATGCCCCGAACTATCCGTCGGCATAGCGGTGGTAGTACCCTTGATCGTAACACTGGACCCCGACAGATCGGCGCCCCCTCCCGCCAGGCTTATCGTTCCGGAGATCCTGATCTTGTTGGTACCACTGTCCGTCGTAGCAGTATCCTTCATAGCGGTATCCTTCATAACAGAATCCTTCGCAGCCGTATCAGAGATAGTCGAAGACCTTATCCGTGTCGTGTCCTTCACCGGTTTCTGTTTCGTGGTATCCTGCGCAAAACCACTCAAACCCATCAAAGCAAAAAAGAAAAAAAGAAAAACCGCGCGTAGCGCATAAGTACGGGCTGGTGTACAAATTGTCATAAACAGCCATTTGTTTTTAGTAAATAAGGAATCGATCAATAAAGTCCATAGAGATACCTGTCAACGTTGCCGTTGAGAAAAAAGGGGCTTCATCTTCGCATGTGTAATGTGTATTCAGTTCAAACGGTGGGATATCATCCGGGGTCTCTAAATATCTTTACAAAAAGCTTGCCACTACAAAAAATAAAAAAGCCCCTACCGCTCCAAAAAGCAGTAGAGGATATTTTTCCCCATTTCGCCTCACAACTTCGCGATACTAACGCAGACCATCGTCCCTTCTCCAGCCCTACTCTCAATCGTCAGCTCCCCATTGATCGAAGCAGCCCGCTCACGCATCCGGATAAACCCGGGCTTACGTCTCCCCTGTTCCACATCAAATCCTTTACCATCATCGACAACCACCAGCTGTATCCTGTTCCCTAAGTCTTTTACAGAGACCTTTACATGACTGGCCTGCGCATGATTCGAGGCATTCAGCAGACATTCCTGGCAGATCCGGAACAGGTCTATCCTGACCTCACTGGTCAAACGAGCTTCATCATATACCCCTTCATAATGACAGGGGAGACCATTCAAAATGGTAAATTCCTTACAATATCAGTCCAGCGTAGCATTAAGTCCCAAATGCTCCAGCATGTTCGGACTGATGGAAAAAGAGATCCTGCCTATCGCCTTTATAAGAAGCTGCGAAATAACAGACGCATGCTCTATCCTGCTGCTGACAGTAGGCAATAGCCCTGAAGTTTTGCTTTTGATCCATTCTATATCCGTCTTTAATACAGAAGCCAGCTGAGCCAGCTCCTCATGCAATTCGTTCGCCAGGTACTTCCCGGACTTAGCCACATACCGGTTTTGAAAGTTCAGCAGACTCTTCCCCTTCAACAGGTCCGTCCGCCTGTGCGCAGTAAATTGTTTGTCTTCCGGATGAATAAAAAAGGAGATGGGTGAGGACATTAATTCCGCCTCTGTATATCCCAGTTTGTCGATCACCGCCTGGTTGACTTTTTTGAAAAACCCGTTCCGGTGAGCAATACAGACCAGGTCAGGGGTCATTTCGAAGAATGCAGATATATTAAGTTCAGGTTGCATATGTTTAAAGATAGCTCAGCCACCACTTCGACGCCTGATTCGCCCTTAAGCAGATCCAGCGACTCAACACGTTGTTTTACCATCAGTATTTAAAATGTTCTTTCACCTTTGTTAAGAAAAGCTCCTTCTTACGCCTGCTCACTTCGATCTCCATCCCATTGCTCATTATCACCGTCCCGCCTTCCCCCCGGATATACTCCTTCACATGCAGGAGATTGATAAGATAAGATTTGTGAATACGGAAAAAGATAGTATCATTTAGCAAACGATCATAGTCAAAAAGAGGTTTTGAGATCATAATGGTCTTATTGTCGACAAGCCGGAATATAGTATAGCTCCGCTGCGCCTCACAATAGACGATCTCCTCCAGCTTCACAACCGAAAATCCCTTCAGCGTCGGCAGACAAAGCCGCATCTCTACCGGTGACCCGACCTTATTGATATTGTGCAATAGAGTCGCCGTTTGCTCAGGGTCCCTTTCCTGTTTTAGCTTTTCCTTCGCTCTTTGCACAGCCTCGACCAGCCGGTCCTCATCCACCGGCTTCATCAGATAGTCGACAGCGCTAAAACGCAAAGCTTGCAGAACATATTCATTATGCGCAGTTACAAATATGACCTTAAAGTTCATATCGGTCAGACCCGCCAGCATCTCCAGCCCATTCTTCCCCGGCATCTGCACGTCCAGGAATACCAGATCGGGTTTCAGCTCCTCCAGCTTCTGCTCGGCTGTCACCGCATTGGGACAGGTTGCCACGATCTCCACCTCCGGACAGTTGATCTCCAGCAGTTTCTTTAACGTCCGTATGCCATCCGGCTCGTCGTCGACCAGGATTGCTCTCATATATAGAGTTTATTTGTGATGACTTTGAATCGCAATACCACCCTTGTACCCGACCTGCTGCAGTCTATGTCCTGCATGTCGCTTATCTGCAGCGTACAACCGGTATCATATTTTTCATTCATGATCTTTATCCGGTTCTTGAGATTGCTCAACCCCACAGACCGGTGTGAAGTTTTGCTCAGCTTCCGCAGCTGCTCCGACCGGTTGATGCCGATCCCATTGTCCTCGATGCTACAGGAAATAGCTCCCGACAACCGCGAGAACCGGATGGTCAGGTTCTTCTCCCCCGTCTTATACATCAGCCCATGCCAGATAGCATTCTCCGCAAGCGGCTGGATCATCAGCGTAGGTATCAGTGTCTCTTCCTTGTCTATATCCTCGTCGACGATCACCTCAAAAGAAAAGCTGTCGTCAAATCGCAGCTTTTCCATCACCAGGTAGTTCTCCAGGTGCTCGATGTTCTCATATAAAGTGGTAAAGATCTCCTTCGATTGGTTCAGCGTCGTCCGGATCATATTGGCAAACTTACTCAGGTACCTGGACGCCTTTTGCCGCTCGTCATTCAGGATCATTCCCTTGATGCTGTTCAGACAGTTGAAGATAAAATGCGGGTTCATCTGCGTCTGCAGGGCCGACAGCTGCGCCTCCGCCAACTGCTGGTTGATATAGGCTATCTCCCGCTGATGGATCTCCAGCGATTGCTCCGATTCTATTTGTTTTATCTTGTTCCCCACCAGCGTGGCTATCGTCGTCAGGATCTTCAGATCCCTTTCCTTATAATAATCCACAAAAGGATGCTCCGAGTCGATGACCCCTATCAGCTCCTCATTGTGCATGATCGGAACACTTATCTCGCTAAGCCCCGGGACACTGTCGACCCTGTACCGCCTGTCCTTCCTGGTATCAGAAATGACCAGCGGCTCATGGGTTTGCATCACATGGCCGACCACACCCTGTCCAGGATATACGACAAATACCTCCGATGCCAGCAGATCAGGATTCCCCTTTGGCCCATATGCCGCCTTTTGCACCATCATCGTCTTGTCCTCATTCCATAAATAAATGATACAGTCGATATATCCCAGCCGGCCGATCAGGTTCTGCATGACATCCCACAACACCTCTTCTGTCTCCGTCTTGTCCGTCAGTGAAGACGAAAAATAATTGATGATCTGCTCCAGCTCAAGCCGGTTCTTATACTCCTCCGCGATCAGCTGTTGCACCTGCGCATTCTCCCTTTCCTTCTTCCGGACCGAATTCACCCTCCGCTTATAGACAAAGATGATGATCCCCGCAACCCCCGCCGCCAGCAAGAGAATAAACCACACCGTCTTCCAGAAGGGAGGTCGTATATAGATCATCAGCGATTTCACCTGCTGAGGCCAGTGATTATTGGCGGAAAACAGCTTGATCTGTATGGGATGCATTCCCCCCGGAAGGTTGGTCAGCGTGATCCCCGTTTGCGTATTTATCTCATTCCAGGCCGTATCGCTGCCATGCATCATCCGCCAGGCAAAACGATTTTCCTCGGGGTCATTGAAATTGACGGTATTGAACTGGATCGAGAGATTGTTCATATAATATGGTAACCTGATCTCCCTGTTGTCCGGCACGGTGATCAGTGAATCCCGGGCATAGACCTTCTCGATGAATAATGTCGGTGCGACCTTATGGGACAAGGTGACATCCGGAACAAAAGAGATCAGCTTGTGCCGGGCAGCTATATAGAATCGATTCTCTTCCCTGTCATACCTGCTTTCCTTTTTTATCGAAGTAATGGCCACGGAAGGAAGCCCGTCGGCATAGGTGAACTGCTTGATGGAATAGTTGTTGATATTAAAAGCAGAGATCCCATTGTCCGTGCCCATCCAGATATAATCCTTGATAATAGGCGAGCTGGTGATCGTATTCCCGTCGATAAGATTATTCTCCTCCTGGCGCAGATACATCTTATTCGTCGTACAGTTGTATTGCATCAGCTCATTGTCAAAAGAGGACAGCCAGAGATTATTCCGGGAATCCCTGTCGAGAATGAACATAAAGTTCTGTATCAGGTGGCTGACAGTTGGATACGGGATCAGCGTATCCACCAGCTGCTTTTTCACATTCCACCGGCAAAGCCCATCCCCCGCCAGCCAGATATTACCCTGCATATCCTCCGACATGCTAAAGACAAAGGTTATCCTCAGCCACGGATTTCTGGGTGGCGACAGGTCCGTAAAAGTCCGCGTAGACCGGTTAAAACGAACAAGACTGTTGAGATTCCCAAAAGACACCCAGATATTCTTCTTCGAATCCTCAAAAAAACAAAGCGTATTGATATCCTGCATCCAGCTCAATTCCGCCGGAAGCACCAGCCGGCCATAATGAAGGTTCCGCTTATTCAGCCACACGATCCCATTCCTGGTCCCAAGCCAGAGCGTATCCGCATCATAGGATATTATATTGAAGATACTATTGCTGTAGCTGAAGGGAGCAAATTGTATCTTATTGCGGATCAGCTTCGTCTTCTTGTCCAGCACCAGCAGCCCCCCGCCATTATACAAACCCGCATAGATCAAACTGTCCTCTATATGTATGCTGCTTATCTCATGATCCAGCAGATAAGGGTCCTGCACCGACAGATCCGCAACCGAGAAGAAAGCGTCCTGTTTGTTTTCTTTATATAACCCATCGGCCGTCCCGATCCACATCCGGTTCTCCCTGTCCCTGAAAACAGTCGTACAAACATTCCCCTTAAAATACCGGACCCCATCACAGGTTAGCTTTCGCGTACCGGAGTCGTAATGCAATACGTAAAATCCGTTGACCCTGCACGTGATCACCAGCAGACTGTCGTTCACATAGGTCAACGTACTGCCCCAGCCCACATCGCTTTTCACGACAAAAGGCATCGGGTTCGTACAGCTCTCCGACGAGCTTATATCCACCACATCGATAGAATTCCCTTCCCTGTCCAGGATAAAGGCCTCGCCATTCCTGCCACCCCAGGCCGTACGCAGATTCCCCTGGTCATCCGTAAAGTGCTTTTTAAGCCCTCCCCTTTTTGCGATATACAAGGTGTCAATGGTATTGGTCGAAGAATTATAAAGACTTCCTAATAATCCGTTCTGCTGTAGTATCGACCCGTCTTTAAGCATGCTGACACCACGCCCGAATATCAGCTCCTCACTGCCGACTTCCGAAGGAATATGATGATCATATCGTTTTATCAGCTTTCCGGTCGGATTGAATACATAAAGCCCGGTCTTTGTGCTGACAACATAATTCCCAACCTTATCCTTTATAATATCAAGGGCATGATTGGTCCAGAAATAGATAGAGGAGTCACAGGGAATGACAAAATGCTTGTATTGCCCGCACAACGGATTGAATGCAAAAGCCCCCGCCCGGGTAGTGCCGATTATTTCCTCTTCCGCCGGATGACGCATGGACACGATTTGATTATCCGGCAAAGGGGAATGCACAGATCCTTTAAAAATAGATTGGAAGGTCTTCCCGTCAAACCGGTTCAGCCCCTTATGCGTCGCAACCCATATATATCCCGTCGAATCCTCTTCGATCCCCGAGATATAGTTATTGGACAATCCATGAAGACGCGTATAGCGGATATAATTACTCTCGTCAAAACACTGCGCCCGGCCATTTACTCCCGTCAATTGCAAAAGCAATGACAGTAAGGCAAAAAGGGGCAGTTTGGGCAGTTCCATCGACGCAGTTATTTATTTAAAGATACACACTTGCCAATATAAATTAATGCGACCCTCCCCCTACCCATTTCCCCCTACGCCGTTGGGTGATCGGGATACAACTTTTGTACTCAGACAGTTACCGATAGATAGTTGCCGGATCAAAATATTCCCTGGGCGCCGCCGTCCGCCTGCTCTCACCCCGCCACAAACACGCCCCCAATTCCCCTCCCCACTCCCACAAATCACCCGGCTCATGCCCCAGTCCCCAAAAAATTCTGCCCAACCCTGTCACAAACAAAAGGGCTGGATTGTCTACTGTGTATGGACAATAAAGCAGACATATTCCTGGAATATAAAGCCCTCCTCTTCTCCATCGCCTACAACATGCTGGGCCACATCGACGCAGCAGAGGAAATGGTGCAGGAAACCTTCCTGAAATGGATGGACGTCGAAATAGCCAGCGTAAGACAGCAAAAAGCCTTCCTGGTAAAAATGATCACCAATACCTGCATCAACCATTTGACCAGCACCCGCGTCAAACGCGAAAAATACATCGGTATCTGGCTGCCCGAACCACTGCAGAACTACGCCACCGACAAGACACAGACCCGCTTGGAGTCCTATCATGCCCTTTCCATCGGCATGCTCGTCCTGATGGAAAAACTGACCCCGCAGGAACGGGCCATCTTCCTCTTAAAAGAGATCTTCTCCTATGATTATTACGAGATCGCAGATATCTTTTCCAAAAGCACCGACAACTGCCGGCAGATCCTGAAAAGAGCCAAAGAGAACCTTGGAAAGGACACCCGGCGATTTGAGGTCGATCTGAAAGTACACGAAAAGATCCTCAACAACTTCCTGCAAGCCATCGCAGAAGGTAATATCAAGGACCTCATCGACCTCTTAAAACAGGATATTCTCCTGATGACCGATGGCGGCGGTAAAAAGTTCTCCATCCAGGGCCAGCGTCTCGGCGCAATCCCCAAACCTATCCAGGGCAGAGACAACGTAACCAGACTCCTGCTTTCCGTCATCCCGAAATTCCGCCAGTCCGTCCCGGACTTCAGCGAAGACATCACCTTCGCCAATGGCATGCCCTGTATCATCACCTACTCCGGCGCACAGCCGGTCAGCCTTGTCGCACTCGAGACAGACGGAGAACAGATAAGAAATATCTACGTACAGACCAACCCGGATAAATTGAAACATTTTAAGAAATAATCGAAAGGACTAAAACAACACGCTCATGACATCCCAAGCTTTTCTCAACCTGGACCTCATCCTGCACATCACCGGCTTTACCATGATGGCCGGAGTCATCCTCGCAGACTTTGCCATCAGCAGACGGCTCGGCAAGTATATCCTGTCTGACCGACCCAAAGCCATCGCCATCCTCGAAACCACCGCCGGTTTTGCCAGTCTGATAGGCATCGGCGCAGGCCTGCTGATCCTGACAGGCCTGGGAATGGTCTCCATTTTCAAAGGAGGCGTAACCCAAATGTTATGGTTCAAAATAAAAATGGTGCTCGTCCTGCTGGTAATACTCAATGGCACTCTCGTTTTACAACGCGGCAGCAAAAATCTGAGAACACTTTTGCTCTCCGATGAACCTCGTTCCAATGGCCGCATCAGCACACTAAAAGCCCGGCTCACTATCTTCCATAGCCTCGAGCTCCTCCTTTTCCTGCTCATCTTCATCTTAAGTATTTTACGCTTCTAACATGACAAATATATTAATCATCGGCGCCAACGGCGGCATCGGCCGCCAGGCCGTCGACCTCGCCCTGAAAGCCGATCACCGCGTCACCGCCGTCCTGCGCGACCCCTCAAAACTACACCTCACCCAGCCCAATCTGACCGTCGTACAGGGTGACATCTTTCATCCCGAAACCTTCCGGGCACATCTGCCAGCCGCAGACCTCGTCATCTCTGCGATAGGCGTCAGCGGCGGAGGATTCGGCAGCGACAAACCCACCACCCTCTACTCCGAAGGCAATGCCACTCTCATAAAAGCGATGGAGCAGGCCGGAAACAAACGGGTCTTCTTCATTTCAGCATCGGCCATCGAAATAAGCCCCGTTCTCCCTTTCTACGTACGCTTCGCCGAAAAATTCATCGTGCAAAAGTTACTGCGACACATGTACGCCGACCTGCGGCAAATGGAAGCGTTCATAAAAAAAAGCGACCTCGACTGGACTATTATCCGCCCGCCACAGCTGACGGACAAACCAGCCACAGGCCACTATCGGATCGCCATCAACTCCTTCTTAAAGAACTGTCTGAAGATCTCCCGGAGCGACGTGGCCCATTTTATGATCCACGAAGCACACAACGAAACCACCTATAAAGCCATCGTCGAGATCGGCTACTAAGCCGCACCTCAGGGATAAAAAAAGGCAGGACCCTTGCCTGGTCCCGCCTTCATTTGGTTCGACAAAATATATTAACTAGAGGATCGCCTTCCCATCAAAGGTCACCGACTTCAGCAATGTCTCACCCACCTTCACAGCAGCAGGCGACAATGGTGCATAATTCAGACTGGTGCTAAATTTCTGACCACCATGGATCATCCACGAGAGCAGCTTCAGCAGGTTGACAGACCGGGCCTTGCTGCGGCTCTTGTAATTCTGTTCTTTATATAATACCACCCAGGAAAAACCAGAGATCGGATAACCATCAGCAGCATCCGTATTCGTCAAAGAGACCTTGGAGTCAGCCGGGATAGCGATCTTAGCCGCAGCCGTGATGCTCGCAGTGCTGGGGACGATAAATTTCCCCGCTTTATTCTGCACGCTTGCATAAGGCATCGTGTTCTGAATAGCATAAGCCAGCTCGATATAACCGACTGCACCGGGCGTCTGTTTGATAAGACCAGCTACACTTCATTCCCTTTACCACCGATCCCCGCAGGCCAGTTCACCGCAGAGCCTTTACCCACTTTGGTATTCCATTCCTCGCTAACCTTAGCAAGATAAGTAGTGAAGATATCCCTGTTACGGCAGGTGTCCTGTTTTCCGGACATTGGGGCGTCCGTTGCACCAAAATCTACCGCCTTATTGGTCAGTTGAGAGATCCCGGCCCCCGATCCAATTGACCTTCATGTTTTTACGATTTAGATTAGTTAGATCGCAAAAAAAGGTCTATAAAATAACATTTTGCCAAAATCCGCTTTATCGAAATATTATCATTTCAGCACCCCCCATCGCAGTTGCGGGCTTCCCCTACACAACCGCAGGCTGCGCAGCAGGTACCGCCTTCTTACCCTCAAGATAAGGCTGGTGATACTGCGCTAAAAAGATCTTCTTGGAATCATGATAGGCACTCACCGCTCCCAGCCTGTTCAGCAAACGGATATAACACCAGGCAAGATCAAGCTGATAACTCAAAAACCCGCTTCTTGCACTACAAGGGAAAAGATGATGATTATTATGCCATTCACCGGCTACATAGCCCGGCCATATCTGGTTGATAGAAAGATCTGCCTTGTTGAAATCATTGCCCTCCCTGTGCTTCTCCTTGCCCTTGCCATGCCCTTCATAATTAAAGGTCCGCACACCTATCGCCCAAAAACCCGCAGCCCCAAACAAAGTAAAGACCAGGGCCGGCCCCCCGATAAAATAAAACACAGCCGCCCAGAAAGCCCAGTTAAGCAGACATCCCACGATAGTCCACATCGGCTTTGCAATGCTACCCCATTTCTGGTATTGCTTATAGGTATTCGGCCGGACACCGGTATGATCCATCAGCTTGACCACACGCGCATATTCGGGTTCCGTCAGCTCAAGGGATATCGGCTGGTGGTTAACGTCCGCAAGAAAACAATATAAAAAACCCGCCGTGGCATTATAAGGATCGCCCGGCTCATCCGACTTGGCATGATGGACATGGTGAGAGATGACATAAGTCTCTTCCGGAACAATGCTGATCGTCAGATTCCGCGTGACAAACCGCCAGAACCTGTTCTTGAAAGTATAGGCATTATGCGTACAGTAACGATGATACCAGATGGTGCCATGCGTACCCATAATGATCATGCTGTATAAAAAGGCTGCCCCCAGCAGATAAAAATTGAAGTATTTAAAGAAAAACACAAAAAGACAGGGAACCAGGATCAGTAATTTGGACCAGCTAAAAAAGCCCAGCCAGTTCTTCCTGGACCTGACAACGTTGAGACGGAAAAAGAATTCTTTTAATAACTGTCCCGTAGTGGGAATGACCAGCTGGTCATTGGCGTCCTTCCACCCATAGGAAGGGACTTCGAGCACATAATCCATTAAGTTCTTCTTAGTCGGCTTTTCTACAAGATCAAGAGCGGGCGATGTTGGCATGCAAAGTGTTGAATGTGTGTATGCAATGTAACGGTATAATCGCCTAATTTGTATATTTTACTGTGAAGAATTTGCTAATATGTCTTATCTACCATCAAATCCAAAAAAGATGTAACCCATTTCCAAAGAACATGTAAGAAACTTTCATCCCTCTCCTCTTTTTCTCATCTTCCCTGATCTTTCCCAAAGCCCGCATGGAGCAAAGCCTGCCTGAACTGTTCCTTAAATTCGGCCAGGTCAGGGGTTAGTTTTTCGACATTTGTTATAGCCATCGCCGTTTGCTCATATAAAAGCGCCCCTTTCCTTTTCACATTATGCCGCCAGAAATCCCATGAGTGATCAATAGTATGATTAAACAACCAATCCAATTCACCCGTCAACAAATAGCCAATACGGTTAGGATCTGTGCCATCTACCTTACATTCATTTGCCAAAGCCTTCCACGTTTGTTCCAATACGCCTGGTGTAAAATCCGGATGCTGCACCAAATGGACCAGATCAAAAAGATCTTTGAACCGTGGTCGCACCAGGGTCTGATGTAGCTTCCAGGACACTTGCAGAGCCAGGGGCACCGTTTTCGGGATCATAAAGGCACTCCCTCGTAAAGGCCTGTACAATAAAGGAACCGCAGGGACCTCCACGTCTAAATTAAAAGAGACATCTACTCTGCAGGGTTCAACAATATCCTCGCCTATCCAGCACTTCAGGTCCGTGCTCGTGGTTGGAAAATCACCCGCCATAGCATAATCTATCATCCGCCAGAAAGCGTTCTCGGTAAAGCTCCTGAACCGCACCCCATCATTGGCAAACATTTCGGTAACCTTCGTCATCCAATCGTCAAGCTTCCGAACCGTCTCCTGGGTATCGTTCAAAGCAGGCAGATAGACCCAATCCAGATCATTCGGTATCCGATCCGCCGGATCTTGAAAATATTGCCTCGTTACATAGCTGCCCTTTAACATAAATGGCAGGTCCAGTTCAGCAGCCCGACGGATAAAAGCCTCATAAGCCAACATCTCCGACTCCTGCTCCCGTGATATTTGCATAAAGTATTTTTTATCGGGACAACCACCCTTTATCTAAATAAAGATTATTATCGTACACACAATACTCGGATACCTCCTTTATGACAGGAATTCCCCGCAAAGCCAGATCGGTAGTAAGCCGACCGATCCTGTCTTCAAAGATCTCCCTGTGCCCCGCCTCCCTCAGCGTTACAAACCGCCTGTTCCCTTCGTTTTTCAACGCGTTCCTGGAAAGATGAGCACGATGCAGCTCCCACACCCTGTCCAACTCATCCCCCGACGTAAAAGATATCTTACCATGCCATTCAAAATAGCGATCTCCTGCCCCATCCCAACGATCCGAACAATACGCCGGAACCTCGACCTTTAGCCGCCTTACTTCAAAATTCAGAGCCTTAAGACCCACAGACAGTTCCGTAGCTATCTCCAACGCTTCCTCCAAAGATTCTAATGAAATGATCTTATTGACCATCGGCTGGTAAATACACTCCCCCCGCGAAAGTTCTATCAATAATGGCTTAGCCCCATTCTTTGTACAAAAAGCAAGAAGATCATTTACCCCGGCTGGAGACAATGAGGCAACAGTAATGTGGAGCTCAAAGGGTATGGGATCCATACCCGTGAAATTAATAAATACAACTCAATTTATTAAATATCTTACTCTGACATCTAATAACCATGTTTTTAAACATTACACTCTCCCAACATCGTATATATACCACGTAGTTTACCCTACGCCATACGGTTTTCAGAAGCTATATTTGCGCTTGATCATATAGCCTTCCGTAAATGAAAAACCCTAATCACCGTACCCACGGAAAGGCTCTATCCCACCAATAATCCTATGACTTATCTGTATCTGAAATAATCCAAACCTGGGGCCGGCATTGTTTTACCCTAATTGAAAACGATGTTCAAGTCACAAGTACCCTTCTGTTTCTGTAGCCTCGCGCTTATCATGGTCCCGCCTCCTTCGGCGAATTCCGGCCAGTCGGCAGTAGAGCTGCAAAAAAATGTGTTGTATCCGACCGGCAAGACAAAACCAGCTTCAAAGTCTGCCGCATCAGGATCGCTCGCATCAAGATCAACCTCCTCAAAAAAGGGCAGTTTTTCCATCTCTCAACCCGACAAACAAGGGATGAGATTTGTCAAACATTATATAAAGAATAATGATGAAGACCTTCTTGTCGTCAAGAAAAGAAGCGAGATCCCCTTTACCATCATCGACTCCGTTCTTCAACGGTACGGCCTGCCAGTCGAATTAAAATACCTGGCAGTGATCGAGTCGGAACTAAAACCAACGGCCCTCTCCCGCGTCGGCGCTAAAGGCCCCTGGCAATTGATGCCCGGCACCGCCCATGTCCTCGGTCTGAAAGTCAACCATCACTTCGACGAACGCACCAACTTTTATAAAAGCACAAGAGCAGCGGCAAAATACCTGAAAGACCTGCATAGACAATTCGGTGACTGGCTCCTGGTACTCGCTGCTTACAACGGTGGCCCCGTACCCGTTTACAGAGCCATCCGCAAGGCCCATAGCAGAGATTTCTGGACCCTCCAGCGATACCTTCCGGCAGAATCGAGGAACCATGTAAAAAAATTCATCGCCACAGCCTGGTACTTCGAAGGCAACAACAGGGCGAAGACCGGCCCCCAGCCAGCCCCTGCCACATTACAGGTAAGCCAGGTAAGTGCTGTCATCCGCCCCAACCCGGCACAGGAATCCGCAAATGAAAGATTTGCCAGGCTCATGACCGAATCCGCCCAATCGTTGAGAGCCTCCAATGAATTGCTGGATATAGCCAATTGATCCCGGGATCATTACAATAAACTAATAATTTGGTAGTTTTAATTAGCAATAATTAAAACTACCTATGCCCTTAACTAAGATCAATTTTCTGGCCATCACCCTCCTTACAGGCCTCTTCCTCCTGACTCAGCAGGCAACGTATGCTGACACCAGCAAGCCATATATCTCATCATCCCCGATATCGACCGACTCCCTCCCTGGTGATTGCCCCAAATCACCCGAAATAGAGAAGATCATCAACGACGCCATTTCCCTTGGGGCTCCTATCTACAACGAAGGCCTGCACATGGCCTGCTACCGGATCTACGAATGGGCAGCCTACAAGATCCTCTATGAATACGGCAAAAGCTGTAAGGAAGTTGAAAAGATCCTGAAGACCGCCGTAGAAAAATCCCATGGAGACTACTCCGATACCGAAAAAGCCTGGCTTATGAGGGCCGCATTCGACAAGGTCATGGGCGTACCTACTCAAACCGGACAACCCGAAAGATCACCCGCGCCCCGCAAAGGCTGATCAGCCCACCCTGTCTTTCCTGGTTCTTTCCAGCAACCACCCCGGATATTCCTCAGATAACCGGCTCACATCATCGAGCTTACTCGTCTCCTCTTCAGTAAACTCCACTCTCACTGCCCCCAGATTATCAGCCAGCTGCTCCGGTTTATTGGCCCCAACTATGACACTCGTAACAGCCGGACGATGTAACAACCACGCCAGGGAGAGCTGTGCAACAGTTACTCCTTTTTCTTTAGCCATCGGATGCAGCACATCCAGTATATCAAAGGCCCTTTCCTTATTCACCGGAATAATATCATAACCCGCCAGCCTGCCTTCTCCGGGAACCTGCCCGCGCTTGTACTTGCCGCTCAGCAATCCTCCGCTCAGAGGACTCCAAACCATCAACCCTACCTTCTGGTCCTCCAGCAAGGGGATCAATTCCCGCTCCATCTCGCGACTTACCAGTGTATAATGCGCCTGCAACGATACAAACCGGGCTACCCTGTTATAAGCAGAATAGCTCAGCGCCTTCATCAGCTGCCAGGCAGCCAGGTTGCTGGCTCCTATATATCGGACCTTTCCGCTGGTCACCAGGTCGTTCAACACATCCAGCGTCTCTTCCAGCGGCGTAAGAGGATCAAAAGCATGTATCTGGTAAAGATCGATATAGTCCGTTTTCAACCGCCTGAGACTGGCCTCAGCCTGTTGCATGATATGCTTACGGCTTAACCCCTGTTCATTTGGCCCAGCCCCCATTGGCCGGTATACCTTAGTGGCAATAACCAGGTCGTCCCGGTTCACACCCACATTCCGTATGGCCTGCCCGGTCAGCTCCTCCGATATTCCAAATGAATAGACATTGGCCGTGTCTATAAAATTGACACCCGCATCCAGCGCAGTTTTTACAAGCCCGTCAACACTCTCCTGCCCCAGGTTCCCTATCGCAGCAAAACGACCGGTCCCCCCAAAGGTCATAGCCCCAAGACATAGCTCCGAGACCTTCATCCCCGTATTCCCTAATAGATTGTACTTCATTATGTTTAAATTTTATCGTACAAAATTACAGCCGGGACCGGATCCAAAATAAAGCTCTTCAAAGTAAAAACTATAAAAATCAAAGGATCATTTTCTCAGGGACAGGGGAGTAACCCCCACATTCTTCTTAAAAAAATTATTAAAATAGGTAGGATACTCAAAACCCAGACTGAACGCTATCGCAGACACACTCCAGTCCGTATTCTTCAACAACGCCTTTGCCTCATTGATGATCCGCTCCGAGATAAGAACACTGGGGGACTTGCCGGTAACTTCCCTAACGGCATAATTCAGGTGATTGACATGTACAGAAAGGCTCCTGGCAAAATCATTGGCCTTCCTGAGCTTTAGCTCTTTGTCGGGTGAACTTATCGGAAACTGCCTTTCCAGCTGCTCTATGAACATTGTAGTTATCCTCGTAGCAGCATTGACATGCTTCACTTCATTTAGAGCAGGCTGCTCCTTCAGGGACAGATGTATCAGCAAGCTTACATAATTGCGCAGGTTCTCGTACTTGTAGATATATTCGGTAGCCTGTTCAGCCAGCATATCGGCATAGATCCTCTTCACATACTCCAGCTGCTTTTTATCCAGGAAGAATACCTTGTCGCTGCCCGGCTTGAACAGCGTCGAGAGCCTCAATATCTCCATGCCTCCTCCAACCTTCAGGAATTCCTCCGGGAACATACATTTATACCCCTTCCTCTCCGCAGCCTCGCTCTCCAGCGAATATGGCACCAGCGGATTTGTAAAGATCAGCGCAGGCCGGTCGACAGCAATGCTCCTGTCCGCATAGTGCAATATGCTCTTCCCGATCAAAAGCCATATCTTATAGTAATCCCTCCGGCTATAAGGCGTCGTTTCCAGTCGACCCGACGAAACATAGGGCTCTACATTGAACTTTTCCATCCTGCAAAATTAAGAAAATCAAATATATTTTCAGAACCAGGATTCATTGTACCTTTATTCGTCATGAAAATAGCCACCTACAACGTCAACGGCGTCAACGGCCACCTTCCCGTCCTCCTTCGCTGGCTCGAAGAGTCAAAGCCGGACATCGCCTGCCTCCAGGAACTAAAGGCTCCCCAGGAAAAATTCCCCGAACAGGCCATCGCAGACGCAGGTTATCACGCCATCTGGCACGGCCAAAAGAGTTGGAACGGCGTCGCCATCCTCGCCCGCAGCGGAAAGCCACAGGAGATCCGCAGGGTGCTTCCCGGTGACCCGGAAGATAGCCATAGCCGTTATATCGAGGCCTCCATCGACGGTATCATCGTCGCTTGTCTTTACCTGCCAAATGGCAACCCCGCCCCCGGACCCAAATTCGATTACAAAATGAATTGGTTCCAACGCTTAACCACCCACGCAGCCGACCTCTTCGCCTCCGGCAAACCCGTGGTCCTCACCGGCGACTACAACGTCATGCCAACCGAAAAAGACGTTTACAAACCTGAAAAATGGGTGGATGACGCCCTCTTCCGACCCGAGGTCCGCGCAGCCTTCCACAAAATTGTAGACCAGGGCTGGACCGACGCCCTGCGCAAACTCCATCCTAACGAGACCATCTACACGTTCTGGGACTATTTTCGCAACGCCTACGGCCGCAATGCCGGCCTGCGCATCGACCATTTCCTGCTTAGCAAAAAACTTGCTCCCCGCCTCACCAGCGCAGGCGTAGACAAAGAAGTACGTGGATGGGAAAAGACCAGCGATCACGCCCCGGTCTGGATAAAACTCGATTAATTATGTACTACACTTTTTTCTTCAACGTAATCACCGTCACCTCCGGCCATATCCCCAACCGCCCCGAAAAAGCCAAAAACCCAAACCCCCTGTTCACATACAAATACCTATCCCCCTCACTCGCCAAACCCGCCCAGTCCAGGTATCTATACTCCACCGGACTCCATCGAAACCTGTCCGTCTCCACTCCAAACTGCGCCCCATGCGTATGCCCCGCCAACGTCAAATGTATCTTCGCCGGATGAAACCGTATCTTCTCCTCCCAATGCGTCGGATCATGCGACAAACAGATCTTAAAAGCAGACTCATCTACCCCCTTCAACGCCTTGTCCAGATCCCCGATCTGGATAAAACCCCTACCCCAGTTCTGTACCCCTATCAGTGAGATCTTCTGCCCATCCTTTTCCAGTTCCACATTCTCATCCAACAACAACCGATACCCCAATTTCTTATGCTGCCCCTTCAGTAATTCAAGATTCTCAGCCTTCTCTTCCAAACTATTCCACTTGATATAATCCCCATAATCGTGATTCCCCAGAATGGAAAACTGACCAAAAGGCGCCTTCAGCGCCCCAAACCGATCTATATACGGCTCTATCTCCCAGGCCGCATTATTCACCAGGTCACCCGTAAAAACAAACAGATCACTCTTCTGCGCCTGGGCAAGATCGATCCCCCTCTGCACAGCGGCAGTATTATCAAAACTCCCGGAATGAATATCAGATAGCTGCGTGATCGTAAAGCCGTCAAACGCCGCCGGAAGATCATCAAAATACAACGTCGTCCTATGCACTTTATAATCATACTTCCCTTTCAGCATCGCATACATAAAACCCGTAAAAGGTACCGCAGCCACCAACGTAGCCACCTCACTGATAAATCGACGACGAGCCGGAAAAAAAGGCTCATCCTTCTTCGGCCCCTTAGCCAATCGAGCCCCTACCCCATAAAACAGCCGCCCCAGATCCCCCAAAAACAGTATCACCACAAAAAACAATCTGGTGATAAAGAAAGTAATAAACAGACTCAGCATCCATTCATGAAAAGGAGTCATCCCCCTGGCCGTATTAAAACTTCCCATCCCCAACGTAAACACCACCGTTACCCCAAGCGAAACAACCAGGTACCCCCACCTCACCAGCCGCTGCCGCCTCCGTGACTTCCATCCCGCCGTCAAAGTCTTCAATCCGTTATATACATACCAGTCCATCAAAAACACGACTACCAGCACGACCAAAAACCATTTCATAAGACCTTTCTGATGCATATCCTTAAGTTATTATGCCAAATATAACCTAAATCCCGCGCCGGAACCACCCATCAAACAACCCTTTGATTAATACTAAACAAATATTAATTTCACCCAGTTATAAAATTCTGACCATGGGACTATTTGATAAAATACGCAACGAGTTTATAGACATCATAGAATGGGTCGACCCATCCACCGACACCATCGTCTGGAAATTCCCCCGTTATAACAACGAGATAAAAATGAACAGCAAACTCACTGTACGCGAGTCACAGTGGGCGGTATTCATGAACGAAGGCGCCATCGCAGACGTCTTCAACCCTGGTATGTATACCCTTACAACCCAGAACATGCCCCTCCTTACCACGCTGAAAGGATGGAAATATGGTTTCAACAGCCCCTTTAAAGCCGACGTATTCTTCGTCAGCACCCGGCAATTCATCAACCAGAAATGGGGCACCCGCAACCCCGTCATGCTCCGCGACGCTGAGTTCGGCCCCGTACGCCTCCGCGCCTTCGGTAGTTTTGCCTTCCGTGTAAAAGACCCCGGAGTATTTATAAAAGAGGTCGCCGCTACCAATCCGGAATTCACCGTCGAAGGTATCAACGAACAGCTGCGGAATCTCGCCGTATCAAGAGGCATGGATGCCATCGCAGAAGCAAAAATTCCCGTCCTGGACCTCGCCGCCAACTACGATGAGGTCTCCGCACGAATAACCGAAAAGATCAGGGCCGAATTCAACGAACTCGGTCTCGAGCTCACAAAATTCCTCATCGAGAACATCTCCCTGCCCCCCGAAGTGGAAGCAGCCCTGGACAAACGCAGCAGCATGGGTATCGTCGGCAACCTCGGCGCCTACGCTCAATACCAGGCAGCCAACGCCATGGAAGAAGCAGCGAAGAACCCCGGCGGCGGACTCGCCGGAGCAGGCCTCGGCGCAGGAGTCGGAATGGCCATCGGCGGCCAGCTGGGCAATATCTTTCAACCCAACTCGGTCCAGGGCTCCAATACGGTTCAAAGCAATGACGGCCCACCACCCCTGCCCACAGCAACCCCATTCTATGCCGCCATCGATGGCAAACAGGCCGGCCCCTATACAATGGATCAATTGTCCCAGCTCATAACAGCCGGAACTATCAACCAGCAAAGCCAGGTATGGCATAAAGGGATGCCCGGCTGGGCCTCCGCCAACACCGTTCCCGAACTGGCTACCCTATTTAACAACATGCCACCGCCCCTGCCCGGCGCTTAAAAGTTCTATGGACACAACTGTCACCCCGAATAATACCCTGCAATGCAATAGCTGTGGTGCTACCCTCCAATTCGCACCCGGCACACATCACCTGCAATGTACCTATTGCGGCTCCGCCAACGAGATAGCAGACACAGACAACAGCCCCATCGTCTCCTACAGCTACCAGGACTTTCTGGCATCCCAGCAAGGCGCAGGAGGTACGCAAATGGCCAGCGTCGTCTCCTGCAAGAACTGCGGAGCATCGACCACACTACCGCCGGAAGTCAACTCCGACAACTGCGTCTTCTGCGCCAGCCCACTTGTCATCAGCGAGTCCGAACACAAAGCCATCACCAAACCACATTATATCCTCCCCTTCCTCGTGCCTCAACCACAGGCACTCGAAGACTTTCGGAAATGGATAAAAAAACTCTGGTTCGCCCCATCCGACCTCTCTAAAATGGTAGGTGGCAACGCCAGCCAGTTCAAAGGGGTTTATATCCCCCACTGGAGCTATGACGCAACTACCGTCTCGGATTACACCGGCAGTCGCGGAGAATACTATTACGTCACCGAAACCTATACCGAGAACGTCAACGGCGAAGACGTCCAGCGTACCCGCGAAGTACGCCAGACAGCCTGGTACCGGACCAGCGGCCGCGTCGAAGTCGACTTCAACGACGTCCTTATCTCAGCCAGCAACTCCCTGCCTCCAAAAGTGGCCGGCCGCCTCGAACCCTGGGCGTTGGAATCGCTCGTCCACTACAATGAGCAATACGTCAGCGGCTTCCGTTCCGAACTCTTCCAGATCAACGCCGAAACAGGCCTCGAAGAAGCCAGGAAGCGCATGGCGCCAGTGATCCGTGATTCCATCGCCGCCGACATCGGTGGGGATGAACAACGCATCGATGACGTAGTCACCAACTATTTTGATCTTGGCCTGAAATATATCCTCCTGCCCGTCTGGATCAGCGCATATAGATATAACAATAAGCTCTACCACTTCACTGTCAACGCCTGCACAGGTGAGGTCGTAGGCGAACGCCCATTCAGCGCAGGCAAGATCGCAGGAGCCATCATCGCCGGCATCATACTTATAATTATCATCATCATGGCCTTAAACAATTAAATTATGAGGCCCCAGTTACATAAGCTTCCTTTATCACCGGATTCTTCCTTTATATATATAAACTGGGAATGTAACTATTTTGACAAAGCCTGGCACTTTCATAAGGAATACGAACTCGTCCTCATCGACAAAACAGAAGGCACCCGCTTCATCGGCGACAAGGTCAATTTCATAAAAGAAAGCGACCTCATGCTCATAGGCCCCAATATCCCCCACCTGTACAGAAATACGGAAGACTATTACCAGAATAAAGGCCTGGTCGCCAGATCCAGCTTCATCCACTTCACAGATGATTTCCTCGGAGACGCCTTCTTCTGCCTGCCCGAAATGAAACTTGTCCGCCGCCTCCTCGACAAGTCCTCTCTCGGCCTCGAGATCCTCGGCAAATCCAATAAATACGTAAAGGGAAAATTAAAGGAGATGGAATCCATCCCGCCCGCCAACCGCCTGATAAAATTAATGGAGATCCTCGTCTTCCTATCCACCAGCAAAGACCTCGAACCCATCCTGTCCAGGACATTCACGGCTAATAATACCAACGACACGGATAAGATCGACACCGTGTTCCAGTTCATTCTAAAGAATTATAAGAACGAGATCTATATCGAAGAGATCGCGGAGAAGCTCAACATGAGCATCGCTTCCTTCTCCCGCTATTTCAAACACCATACCCGAAAAACATTCTCCAACTATGTCACGGAGATCAGGATCAGCCATGCCTGCCGCCTCCTGATGGAAGGCAACCACAGCATCTCGGAGATTTGCTATCAGAGTGGCTTCGAGAACCTTTCCAACTTCTACCGGCATTTTAAAAAACATACCGGCCTCATCCCCAAAGAATATAAAACCCGCTTCCTCGCCGGCTCACCCGTCTGAGGCCTTAGAAGCCTCATCCAGCAGATAAAGTATCGACCGGTACGTTACCCCCGTAGCCTCCGACAAAGCCATCTCACAGGTCTTACCCGTAGAATAATAACCCGTAGCCGCTGTACCAGCCGCCTCAGCCCCTTCCGCAGCACATGCCGCAGCCGTAAGCCCCGGGTAATAAAATCCTCTGTCACCCGCCATCCCGCAACAGCCCGCTGAAAAAGGTATCACCGCCTCCTCAGACGTCATCAGACCCAGCTTCTCCAGCTTTTTATAGATCCCCATCTTATGAAGCGAACATACCGGATGAAACACCGCCTTCCCCGGCACCCGCCGCAGCGGCAATCGCTGCAACAGGACATCCACCGCAAACTCCAGACTATCCATTATCTTCAACCGATCAAATCGCTCCTGATTCAAAGCAGTCAGCGCCCCCCTGCACGTATGCAGCGAATGACTACACGAGCTGATATCTATAACCACCGGTATACTCCCCTCCCTCGTCCATTCCCACAACCGATCGATCATCTCATTCACCTTATACCGATATGCATCCACAAATCCTTTAGACGAAAAAGCCTGACCACAACAGCTTCCACTAAGGCCCGAAGGGATCAACAATTCCATCTTCGCCCGCGAAGCCAGCCGCAAAAATACATCCACTATAGAATCAGCCCTTTCAGCATCCCTCCCCATCATCCGCGTGATACAAGTCGGAAAATACACCGCCTCCGGCGCCGCAACAACATTCCCTTTAACTGAAACAGGCCCCGTCAAAGACGACGACCAAAGCGGAAACGCCCCCGCCACCTTCCTAACCCCCTCCGTCACCCATCCCATCGCCCTTCTCCCAAAAATCCCATTCACCACTCCACCAGCACGCAACCCCACTTTAACCATGCCCTCCACCAACCCAAACCACTTCGCCACCCACAGCGCCAAAGAACCAGCCCTTCGCGAATGATTCTCCCTCCGTAACCGTTTGATCAGCTCCCCCGTATTGATCTCCACCGGGCAATTCGTCGCACACATCCCATCCACCGCACAAGTCGCCATCCCGTCGAACGCATAATCCGCAACTATCGCATCATGCGTCTCTACATCCCCCGACGCAGAAAGCCGCGCCAGCGACCGCCGCAGCACGATCCTCTGCCTCGGCGTCAACGTAAAATTCCTGCTCGGACAGCTCTGCTCACAATACCCGCACTCCACACATTTATCGACCTCCTCTTCCACCACCGGCAAAGATTTCAAATGCTTCAAATGACACGCAGCATCGGCATTCAGGATCACACCCGGATTGACAATATTATCCGGGTCAACCAACCCCTTCAATTCCTTCATGATCTGATAAGCAGCCCCACCCCATTCAGCCTCCACATAAGGAGCAACCTGCCGGCCCGTACCATGCTCCGCCTTCAACGCCCCCCCAAACCGGTTGATAACCAGGTCCGCCAACGCATCATTGAAGGCGCCAAAAGCAGCAATCTCAGAAACGCTCCCCACAGCTTGTGACACGACAAAGTGAAGATTCCCATCCCCCGCATGCCCAAACACTATAGCATTATCATACCCAAATCGTACAAACAATTCCTGCAACGCCTCTATCGCCTCACCAAGCCGCTCCAGGGGTACGGCGACATCCTCCAGCATCACCGAAGTCCCCTTCGCCCGCACCGCCGCCACCGAAGGATACATCCCCTTTCGCAGCTTCCAGTACACACCCCGCTCATGTTCGTCAAAAGTAAAAGGCGTGCGAAATATCAACGGCAACACCCCAATACACACAGCCGCAGCCGACAACAACCCTTCCAGCTCAGCAGCAGAAGCCGCCTGGTATTCACACAACACACACGAGGCCCCCGCAGGCAGCTCCCGGACAAAAGACGGCGTTATTGCCAAATGCTCGATACTCCGCAACGCGGCCCTATCCATAAATTCCAGCGCCGCAGCACCACTCCCCTTTAAAGCCGCTATCGCATCACAGGCACTACGCGGCGAATCAAAGAACAACAAAGCCGCACTCTTCAGCGGCTTATCCGGTATCGTACGCATCACCGCCTCCGATATAAAACCCAACGTCCCCTCCCCACCGATCATAAGATGCGCCAAAATATCCAGCGGATGCTCATAATCGAGGAAAGCATTCAACCCATACCCTACAGTATTTTTGATTTGATATTTCTCCCTTATCCGGCTCACCAGTCCCGCATCCGCAAGCACACGCCGCCGCAGACCCGCAATACCCTCAAAAAGCGGAGCACAATCGCTCTCAAACCGGCGATAGTCTTCCGTCAACTCCGTGTCAAAAGCCGTCCCGTCAGCCAGTAAAAATTTAATATATGAAAGCGTGTGGTAAGAATTGTCCGACACCCCACAACACATCCCGCTCGAATTATTCGACAGGATGCCCCCCATCATAGCCGATTGTATAGAAGCCGGATCAGGACCGATCTTTCGGCTATAGCTCCTCAAAACATGATTGACAGTAGAACCCGTAACCCCCGGCTGCACCCGCACAAGAGTCCCGCCCCCCTCGACCTTAACCATCGGCCAGTTCCGCGAAATATCCGCCAGTATCCCATCCGTTACAGCCTGTCCCGAAAGACTCGTCCCCGCCGTCCGGAAGGTAACCGATGTCCCCATTTTCTTCGCTACCCTGAACAATATCCGCACCTCCTCCACAGAGACAGGGAAGACCACCGCCCGCGGAACCAGTGTATAAAAGCTGGCATCGGAAGAATAAGCATGCCGGTCTATCAGCCTTGCCTTCAGACGCTCATCCGGAAAATAAAGCCGCAGTTCCTCTACTAATGGATCTGTCTTTTTCATCACACAAATCTAACTCCTATCCAACCATTTTATTACACGATTTTCCCAATCCCCCGATCTCGACCCCGACCACATCCCCGGGCCTGAGCCAGTTCTTTCCCTCCCTTTTAAAGTATAATAATTTCATATGTTCTTTTTAGTAGGTAGCCCTTCCACCAGAAAGGTCAAAAGTAAAACCCGTAGAAAAGCTATTGTCCGGAGATACAATGTACGCAGCAATATTGGCGGCTTCTTCCAGCGTGCCGCAACGTTTCATAGGGATCTTGTCCGTCATATACTTCACCTGTGTTTCAGGCATATTGTCGACCAACGGGGTCCGGATGACGGCAGGCGCCAGCGCATTGACCGTAATACCCCGATCCGCATATTCCTTACCCTGCACCTTCGCCATACAGATCACCGCAGCCTTCGAAGCAGAATAAGCCAGCATCCCCACATTCCCCTCCTTCCCCGATATAGAGGCGATATGCAATATACGCCCATACCCCTTCGAGATCATATGCGGCAACACCGCCCTCGAGGTATAAAAACTGCTCATAAAATTGATCTCGAACACCTTGTGAAGATCATCGCTGTCTACCTCATGACTTTCCATATTCGTCAGACCCGTGATCCCAGCACAGTTGACAAGGATGTCTATCTTTACATGCCGCGTCGCTATTTCCCCCACCCTCTTTTCGACCAACGCCTGATCAGTAACGTCAATGGCTACCACCATTGCATTATCCCCATATCGGCCAAACTCCTCCTCCAATCTCTTGCCGTTCAGATCCAGTACCGCCACCCGCGCACCCCTCGACAACAGCATCTTCGCTATGGCCAATCCTATCCCCGAAGCAGCCCCCGTGACAATAGCGACCTGCCCGTTAAAGTCCTCCATACTGAAATTATTTATTTTGAATAATTTTTGTCATTCACCAGATCTACCACGCGCTTGTTCAGCTCCCTGATATATTTCACACTCGACGGATCCGGTATATAGGCCGCCTTCCGCGCGATACTGTTCTTCAATACCCCCCTCGCGATCAGCAGCTCCTTTTCCGCATAGTGGAAGAGCTCCATGTTCTGCAGCGAGAAGAAGATCTGTGGCATCACCTTTTCAAAAAGATCAAAAGCCAGATCGTCCTTGCCTTCCCTCCGCAGTACAAACACCCTTTGCAATATATCCGCAACAGCCAGACCCGGCATCACACCCGCAATACCCAGCGGCGTCAGCTCCAGCATATATAGCCCACCCCATCCTTCGAACAGACCGACCTTGCCGCCCGTAGCGGAGATGATCTCCTCAAATTTCGGCGCACACAAAGGTTCCTCCAGCTTCAGGTATTTAAAGTTCGGATGCGTAGCCATCAGCTCTTTTATAAATCCCACACTGATCGACGAACCACCCGGGTTAAAATCCTGCACCAGCACCGGCGTGTTGGGAATGGATTTCAGAAATCCAGACAGATATTCCCGGATAGAGGCCTCCGGCAAGCCAAAGATCCTCGGCACCGCCAGAGAGATCACACTGGCGCCCGCCTTCACATTGGCCTGGGCCAGACGAATGGCTATCTTCAAAGAAGGACTGTTCGACTGCGCGACGATCCTGATCCGGCCGGCCGCGTGTTCTACCGCAACTTTCACAACCCTTAATTTCTCCTCATCCGACAATTTATAGAACTCACTGGCATAGGCAGGCAGACAGACAGCCTTTATCCCACCCGCTATCGCAAAGTCAATAAGCCTGCGCAACGCGTCTTCATCTATTTCCTCATCTTCCGTGAATGGTGTCGGCACTATCGGCACTACGCCGAATAATTCATTTTCAGTCATACAGTTTATGTGTTTAGTTTTAACATGTTACTTTTATACGAACGATGATCCACAATAGTCAGGATCAGCGTAGCTATCAGCACCAGCACCCCACCGATCACCGACTGCACGCTCAGCTTCTCACCCAGGAATATCGCGGCAATAGGCAGCCCTAAAAAGGAGACCATATAGTTCGATAAGGCCACCTGCGTGGCATCCAGGAATTTCAGCACCTTGAAGAACAACAGCATCGATAGGAAATTGTGGAACAGCGTCAGCGAACCCATCCCCAGCCAGGTCTTCACCGTAAAATGAGGCACCTGCGCAAACATCCCCGGCTCATAATACAATACCATCGGCGTCAGCATGATCACCAGCACGAGATAGGTATAAAAGACCATCTCCATTTCCGTAAACCGGTCCGCAACCTTCTTACACCCGACATTGTAGTACGCATTGCCGATAATAGCCAGAAAGATGAGGAGATTCCCAACCGCATATTTCGAGCCGAGATCAGCCTGCCTTATATCACTCGTGCTGCAAAGTATCACTCCAAGAATGGCTATCCCAAAACTGGCCCAACGCAACCGGTTCATTTTTTCTTTCAGGATCAAAAAAGCAAACACCGCCGTTATCACCGGCAAAGCCAGTACAAGTATAGCCGCATTGCTGGCCAGCGAATACTGCGTGCCATAGGTCATAAAGACTTGCGACGGAAAAGCCCCCAGCGCGCCCAGCTGCACAAATACAAGTACATCCTTTATCCTTTTCTTACCCTTTTTAAAGTCCTTCACCACAAAGGGCGCCAGGAATATCGTCGCCAGCAGCATCGGCGCCCAAACCGTAAAGTAAGGCCCCACCTGGTCCTGCGTCAGCTTGATGCTGGTAAAATGGAACGACCATATCAGGTTGCAGAACACTAACGTGACCCACGCGATGATTCCTTTTTTCATATAACTTCCAGATATTGCCCCGTTGAATAATTGTCCAACCCCTTCCTGTCCAGCTCCACTCCAAGCCCGTGCCCCTGTGGCACCACCGCCGCGCCCCTCTCAAACCGGATCGGCGATACGATCAGGTCATCGACCCGCACCAGCTCCCCAAAAATATCGGAGGGTATCGTACAGTTGACACTGGCAGCGGCAATATGCAGACCCATCGTCTCCGATATACCCAGGTCAACCTCCGAACCGCGCCAGCAGGGTTTTCCCTCCAGATGCGCAACACCCGCCAGCAAAAGACTGTTATAGGCCGAACCATTGAAATTATATCCATCCACGGCATCCATTCTTACAAACCGTATCATATCCGTGATGTCCTGCGTATAGGGCAGGGAGATATGCCGGTACATCGGGATACCCAGCTTCTCCTTCAGATAACGAAAACCGGCAATATCCGCATGCCGGATAGGATCCTCCAATCCCAGCATGATGTCCTTTTCCACTCCATCCATCAGCCGCATCGTCGTCTCCACATCCTTCCATCGCTGATTCGGGTCAAGAATGATTTTTATGCCATCTCCGCAACGTTTCTTTATCGCCTCCGTCCATCCCCTCACCGGGTCTTCATCCGAACATTTGAACTTAAAAACTTTATGCCCTTTTTCCATCGCCTCAAACGCCTTTTGCGCAGCATCCTCCGGCGTCCTTCGCCCCGTCCAGCCATTACAGTCGACCGTCGTCCGATAAGCCCCGCCCAATAGCTGATGAACAGGCGCCTTCAACAACTTTCCACCCAGATCAAGAATAGCAGTCTCAAAAGCCTCATAGATCCGCTGATCATCCACAGGCAATGCCCGCCAGTTCATTTTCAAAACATCCTTACCCACCAGCTCCTTCATACCCGCATGGATCAGCTCTCCCGACGCACTGCGATAAGTCTCCCCGATCCCGACCAACCCATTCTCCAGCACGATCTCCAATATCCACTTCGGCTGGTTGGCAAACTCCGTCCAGCTCCCCCCCGTCAGATGCCTCTTCGCAAACGCAGCATCGGTATCCAATATAGTGGAAGAATTAAGACTGCCAGCCTTCGCAGGCACTACTACTTCTGTCGCCTTTATAACTCGTATCAGCGTATCCGTTCTCATATCTTCTTCGAATATTTTTCAGCCAGCTTTCGTATATCATAGCTGAACTCAATAAAATTTCTCCCCCAGCTCTCCGCACTCTCCGGTGTATACGGATAGAATCCCCGCGCATTGCTTACCCCCAGCCCTCCCGCCTTCACCACCCGCTCTATCAGCTCCGGTGTTTCAGCAGTATTGTCCAGGTCGGGAAAAAGGTCCTTCATCACCGTCATATAAGCCGGTATCCCCGTCAGGTCCATAAACCGGAACGGACCGGCAAACGTTATCCAGTACCCCAGATCATTCCGCAGACTCCTGTCCACATCCTCCACCGTAGCATATCCCTTGTCCACAAGACTAAAGGCCTCGCGCAGCATAGCATACATGATCCTGTTCGTAATAAACCCCCGTATATCCTTCTTCAAAAGGGACGGTTCCTTCCCCCATGATTCCGCTAGTGTAACAATGGTCTCAGCAAAAGAAAGCGATGACTGATTGCCACAGATCACCTCCATAAACCGGGTGATATGCGCCGGCTCTGCCCAATGGATTCCCAGTACCCGCTCAGGATGTAACAATCCTTCCTGAAGGATACTCACGGGAATAGCCGATGTATTACTGCCGATTACAGCCGTCGGGGACAGGACGGTCTCCAGCCGCCGGTATACCGATCTCTTTTCCTCCACGCTTTCCGTGATCGATTCGATCACCACCCCCAACCCGCGCAGCAAAGACACGTCATCCGTGATGACCAGCCGCCCCAGCACCAGATCAGGGTCCTCCTTCAACATATCTTCCAGCTTCAATTCTTCAAGATATCCAAGTATCCGTTGCCGGGCCTCCTCCGCCTGGTCCATCGTCTTCACCAGCGAAGTGACAGCATGCCCCGCAGCCAGGATACAGGTAGCGATGCTGCTACCCATTAATCCAAGCCCAACCGTTCCGATAGGTATTTTTGTACTCATATCAATTTCTTCAAAAAAGGCCAGCCCGAAAATGATTCAAGGAATTCGACCAATGCACTCACCGCATGTTTATACAAATGTTCTCCCTTCTCCGTCGTCGCCAGTTGCGGCTCCCCGCTGCTTCCATTCCCCGATATAAAAGCCGTCTGTTTAAATATGCTCACCCCCCTGTACGGTTCGTCATCTTCCCAGCCCGTATATCCATTGCTCTCCGGCCTCGCGGCACGCACAGCATTTTCCATATGTACTTTTTCAGGGAAGAGATAGAGCATCAGGCTCGTCTCATATTCACAGGCATGACTCAAAGCCGGGGTCTGCATCGGAAGAGCACCCGCAAACACATCCCCCGCCAGCTCCCAGTAGGTAGCAAGAACGATATTCGGCCGAAGCCCGGCATCATAGGTATTCCCCAATATCGCCAGCGCCTGCTTCACCGGCGTGACATTCCCGCCATGCCCATTCAGCAGCACGATCCTCCGAAATCCATTCTGCAACAGCGAGCCCACCAGGTCGACGATGACCTGCGTATACAGACCCGGTGACAGACTCATCGTTCCTCCAAACGATAAATGATGATGACTCGATCCAAATGACAAGGTCGGACAGAGCAGAACTTTATCCCCCATCTTTTCCTCCGCCGCCATAGCAACCAGCGTGACAATATCCGTATCCGTCGAGACAGCGAGATGAGGACCATGCTGCTCGATAGCTCCCAGCGGCAGAATGACAATTTTTTCCTCCGCACCCCTGCCGATCGTTGCGTAGTCTTGTGAAGAATATATCATGTCTTTCGAAATTGTCATTTTATAAAATTAGCCGTAATGCCCGGACGATAAATATATTTATCGCTCACTTATGTATACTTTTATAACTTCCCCGCGCCATCTCCAACGCCTTCATCGTCGTGTAATATTTAGCCAGCATATTGGCAACTTCCCAATTCGGCATCACCCCCGATTGCACAAATCCCAAATACTTTTTCGTCACCTTCGCAAAGGTCGCCTCATGATCCGGACTTAACATATCCGGCACCACCACTTCCCATCCCTTCCCCGTCTTCACCAGCGCCAGACCCGGATACCGGTCCTGCAATCCTCCCAGGGTCTTCACGATCATCTGTTCATAAGCAGCCGAACGTGTAACCGGCTCCACCGACAGCACCGGCTTGTAGTGATGCGCCGAATCCTGCCGGATAATAAGGTTCGCCAACGTCCCCCGCAACACCGAATAATGCGTATCGCCCGATCCTTCCGGCGCCTGAAAATCCCACCTTACCGATACCCTCGCATGCACACCCTTCAACGTATAATTCATTTCCCCATTCGCATACACACTCAGCAACGAGTCCTTTACATCCCCTGCCAAAAAATCCGGATAAGCAGAAAGACCCGTCACCCGCTGAAATTCCGAAGGCTTCAAAACAGTAGGCCACCTCCGCGCCGACAACATCCCGACGTCCTTCTTATAATCCAGTACACTATCCGGAAAACACTCCCATTGAACAAGATCCACCAGATGTGTCGTCACATCCACAATCCCCTCCCCTTCCTGCCGCACATCAAAATACCACGAAGGCCTTATCAAAGGCCTGCCCGAAACAGATTTGAAAAAATGATGCACGCTTTCCTTCGTCACCGCCGGATCTTCAACCGTACCCTTTTGCAGCTGGCCGAAGACCTCCGGCATCCGGGAGAACAACCGCTGCAATATGGTCGTGATCTGATACCGCTCCGTCATGATATCATAAAGGACCACCTTATTCTTTTTCGCAACGGCAAACGCCTCCTCCAGCTTTGAAAAATCCCCCGGCTCGATGATCATCGGCTTGTCCGCAAACACATTAAAACCCGAATCCACCGAGGCCTTGATATAGTCGATCTTTCTTTTATTATTCCCCGCAAGCACCACCACATTCCCGGCCCTTTCGGCAAACATCCGCTCCAGGAAATCCGGTCCCGTATAGACTACTTCCTTCCACTTATTATAGCTTTTAATCAACCCCAAATGCGCCTCCACCTCCTGCCCGACCGGCGCATATACATGTACCACCGTGTCCATCTCCGGATAATCCGACTTCTGCACCAGCGCCGCATGAAAATGCCCCGGGTCCAGCGTGATCACCCGGATCGGAAATTCCTTCCGCTCCTCTGCCCGTTCGCCGCAACCCGCCAAAAACAAAACCATTCCGAAGAAATATTTCATCATACTATTTTTTCCGCACTGTCAACATCCAAAAATAATTCCGCGTGCGCATGCCGGCGCAGCACAGACGCCGGATACGCAGCATCGATCTCCTGGTGCAACGTATTATATACCGCCTCCGCCTTCAGCGGACCCGGGACTATACAATAGATAAACCGACCCGCCATCAAAGCCGGAACCGTCAGCGTCAGCGCATGCGTAGGCACCAGGTCCAGCCTCAAAAAACATCCGTCATTCACCTGCTGCTGCCGGCAGGACTGATCCAGCTCCACAACCTTCACCACATATGGATCATTAAGATCGGCCACCGGGGGATCATTAAAAGCAATATGCCCATTCTCTCCAATACCCATACAGACAATGTCCGGGGGATATTTCAAAAGCAAACCCGCATATCGCTCACATTCCTTTTTCAGATCTGTCGCTCCCCCATCGATATAATGCACAGCCAAAAAACCAGCCTTCTCAAACAACCGCTCCCGCAAAAAATTCCCAAACCCCTGCGGAGCCTCAGGCGCAAGCCCAATATATTCATCCATATGAAAAGCCCGTACCCGCCCCCAGTCAATAGAAGCTTCCAAAAGCTCCTTCAAAAATTCATTCTGGGAAGGCGCCGCCGCAAATATGATATTCACGCTCTCCTGCTGCCCCAACAATTCATTGATCTTCGCACTCACCCGCATAACAGCCGTCGCCCCCATCTCCGCCCGCGTTTTATAAACCTCAACTTTCATATACAAGCTTTCCTTTTATGATAGTAGAATGGATTCGTATGTCTTCATCAAAGATTACAATGTCCGCATCATAACCCGGCGCGATCTTCCCCTTGCTGCCCGACAATCCAAGTATCCGCGCCGGCGTAGCCGTGATCATCCTCACCGCCTCCGCCAACGATACCCCAGCCTGACCGATCATCGTCCGTACCAGCCGGTCCGCCGTAGCCACACTACCCGCAAAAGCACTGCGATCAGGCAGTTTTGCCACCCCGTCCTCCACTATCACCTTCATCCCATGATGGATATTCCCCAATATAGCCTCTCCATCAGGCATCCCCGCCGCCCGCATCGCATCCGTGATAAGAGCCGTCCTCGCAGAACCCTTGATCTTATACACCAGCTTCAATAATGCCGCCGGCAGGTGAACGCCATCCGCAATGATCTCCACATCCATATCGTCGATCAGATAAGCCGCTTCCACTGCCCCCGCATACCGGAAAGCATCCCGCCTCGTCACACCCAACATACACGAATAAAAATGGGTCGCCAGCGTATATCCATTGTTAAACCCCTCCACCACTTCTTCATAGATCGCATCCGTATGCGCCAGCGCTACCAATACCCCCTTCTGCCGCGCATAACGCGCAAATTCCAATGCCCCTGGCAGTTCCGGCGCAGCGCTCCATCGTCTGACCAGATGCGCCTTCTCCAATACCTTCCTGTACTCCACCGGATCAGGATTACGGATATAACGTGGGTCCTGCGCCCCCTTCTGATTCATCGCAAAATATGGCCCCTCGATATGCAGACCCAGGAACTGCGCCCCCGACCGGTTCTTTGGAAGCACCCGCTCATAGGTTGCTAAGAGATCCAGCAACTCCTCCCCGGATCCCGTCAGCGTCGTAGGCAGCATGCTTGTCGTTCCATACCGGGCATGTGTCTCCGCAACACCCAAAAACGCCGTTTCCTCCCCATCCATAAAATCAAAACCCCCACCCCCATGTACATGGATGTCGATAAAACCCGGCGCCACATACCTCCCCTCCGCATCGATGACCCTGGCCCCCGGCGCCGAAGACTCAACAATGATCCCATCCTTCAACACAACCTCCCCCTCCACAATCCCCCCAGGTGTAATAGTCTTCCCATTTATTATTTTGATCATGAAATATGCTTTAGCTTAAATATACCCCACTTCCTTATCCTGTGACCATACAAAGCATAAAAAAACAAATAACAATAACAAGGCAACAAGACCCAATAAGCCTCCTTTTATATTCTTCTTCACCGTCTTACTTTTTTCATCACCTCCCGAATAGCACTGAATATCCTTTCCTCTACCCCATCGGCAAAAGGTCCAGGAAACCCATAGTAGATCATACTCTCATCCGGCTCATACCCGCCCTCCTTCAGGACCCTCAAAGAAGGGATATAACACATCACCTCACTCGAATAACCCGCCACATATAGATTCTCCCCCGAAAATTCTTTCTTCGCCCGCAACGAATAATCCACCACCACCTCCCCGCTAAGCGCCAGAAATGTCAGATCATGACCAAACCGCACCACCTGCACCGGGTAAACCAGATGATCCGGTGTCCAACCTTTGTTATACGATTCCAACATGATCTTTGCCCTTCTTTGAAGATATTTGTTATCACTCACGATCTCCCGACGATATACCGCCACATCAAAAGGCCTGTACGGCAGATCCACCGTTGTATAAGCAGTCCTTACAGACGCCTGCACCACCGTCATACCGGACCTCAACACCTTCCCCACCGCCTCGGCCAGCTCCTTCCCATGCGCCCTCGCCAACTCCTCCGTCCCCCTCGGAGCAGGATTCTGATCCCCTCCACAACCCATCAGGAACATCGCCTGCACACCCGGATTCGCATCCTCCAGCGCCGCCTGCGCAAAACCCGCATAGTCTCCATTGATCTTAAAATTCGTTTCCACCAGCGTCGTATTGTGACAGGCATACCCAAAAAGGACACAGCTTGTCTTCCCATCCACAGCCACTACCTTCAATACCGGTACATCATGATCGACCGGACCAGCACTGTTCCTCCTGTTGATCGCAAAACCCGCCACCCCCCTTCCACTATACAACTTCGCCGGCGCCCGGCTCCCCATCGCCAGACCTATCGCCTTCACCAGGTTGGCCGTCAGCTGCTGCCCATACAAAGACACAATCCGCTGCTCGTCCGGCGTAAAGTCATAGATCACATCCAGACAGGGCCATACCATTGGCCCCGAATGCGTATGAGACGAATTTAATATCAGCTGATCCCGCCTGATCCCATAAAGACTATCCACCTGCCTGGCCACCTCCACCGAGATCTCATGTGAGATCCCCAGCAGATCAGTCGTCACAATAACAATCCGGTCCTTCCCATCTTCCACCACCAGCGCCTTCGCCCATATATCCTGCAACACCTCCGTCGCCGGCTGATCCCTTCCCGCATATCCACTCAACCACATCGGCAGCGCCGGCGTGATCTTCACCCGACCCACACCCACACGCAGCTGCGCATCAGCGTTTAACCCCACCAGCAATATCAAAAGGCTCAACCATCTCATAATTTATAATTTAACCGGCACCACACTCACCAGGTCCGTCCTCGTCTTCCCATTCTCCGTGATCCTCGCCAGCGTATACACCGTCCCATCCTGCCCGATGGCAATCGAATTGACATACAACGGCCGCTGCCCATCCCCATAAAAAATAGCCCCATGATCCATATACTTCCCCGAAACAATATCATATGTCACAAGATGCAGATCCTCCAACCCCTTCGCCTCACCCATCGCCGTACTGCTCTTCCCCTTCACCCTTCGCCCATCCACATAGACAGGTCCCCCCGTCAGATAGTATAACGTATGCTTATCCGGCCCCAGATCAAATCCCAGGTATCCATAGCTGAATTCATCAAACATCCCGCTTCGCTTCGATGGCTCCGACGTGATCCTGTCAATAACAGAGACCCGGTCCGCCTTCGGATCATACTGGAAAAGATACCCGGAATTTCCATGAACGCCATAAACCGAATTATTCCCCCCATACCACACCGTCTGCCGCCAGTTATAGCCCATATGCCCGGCCGAGGTCGGGTCATAGATCCCGAAATAATCTTTTTTAAGGTCCTCTTCCATCGGTTCCAGTTTATCCCCACCCGGCTTCAGCCGAAATATACTGCCCTCCGACGTCGTAGCATATACCGCCCCATCCGTCGGGTCAATAGCCAGCGACCGGCACAGGGTCCGGAAATTCTTACCCGCCCCATTCTCCCCTTCACCCGATAATAACCCTATCTCATTCATTTCTTTTTTCGCCAGATCATACCGGAATACATACCCCGTCGGCCAGCTGATACAATAGACCAAACCCCTTTTCGTATCCATATTCATCGTCAGGATACCCTCCTTATGAGGCGCTATCGCCAGGTCTTCATATTTCCCCGTCTTCAGATCATAGGACAGAATATGCCCGCCCGGATAGGCTTTATAACCCGCCGGTGGTATCCCCATCTTCTCCATCCCATCCACCATGCTATAATACCCTACATGCGTGGCGAAATACAATTTCCCCGCCGACTCGACAAAACGCACATGACTCTTCCCCTGTGAGATCGTCTTCAGCCCCTTCTCGCCACAAACTTCCGTCAGATCCCCGCAATGCGACGTCTTTCCGGTCTTTGGATCGAACGAATACATCTGTCCGCCCGTGTCGATGGATTGAGAGCTAAGCACATAATAGACCTTGCCATCGCTGGCAACCGATATTGCATTATAAGTATCATGCGCAATATCAAATCCCGAATTATAGGTCTTTCCAACCAGCTTCTTCGCCTGCCCCTGCGCAAACCCCGCTATAACCATCATAGACAATAATATAGTCAGTAATTTCACGATTTCAGTTTTTCCGCATTCGCATGTATCTTCTCAATAGCATTCACAATATCATCCATATCCGCCCTGCTGCCCAGCAACATCGACTGATAGAACCACACCGCCTCCTCATTACAAAGCCTGTCATTCAAGGGACAATCATTCCTTTCGTTAAAAGTCCCCATGTCCAGCTCCGCCGCCGTATACATCTTCCTGTAATTCTTTGAATCGAACGCATTCTTCAGGTAAGGCATCTTGTTCAATGGAGCATATCCCTCCGAACAGGGTATCCCCTCCGCATTCATCGCCTTTAAAAAAGCAGCCCTCGACAATCCCTTAAAACCCTCCTTCTCATACCGGAAAGGAAAGAGATGAAAAGCCGCCTTTGTCACATTTGGGGTCAGCGTATAAGGTATCACACCCGGTATCCTGCTGATCCTCTCCCGCAGATAAGCCGCATTCGCATTCCGCGTCTCCGTCTCCGCCGGCAACCGCTTCAGCTGCCCCAACCCGATAGCCGCCTGGTATTCCGTCAGTCGTAATTTATTCCCCGCTATCAGCGTCCCCGCATTCACCTGCCCCACCACCGATCCATACGGATTGCCATAGTTGTGATAGGAATAACATTTGTCCATAAAGGATTCATCATCGCTCGTGATCGCTCCCCCCTCACCGATAGCCAGGTTCTTCGAGTTCTGAAAGCTGAAACAGCCCGCATGCCCAAAGCTTCCTACCCGCTGATGACCGATCTCCGCCCCATGCGCCTGACAGGCATCCTCTATCACTACAAGATCATGTTTCTTCGCTATCGCCATGATCCGCACCATATCCGCCGGCAACCCCAGAATATGCACCGGTATTATAGCCCTGGTCTTCGACGTGATCTTCGCTTCTATCTTCCCCGCATCGATCTGCCAGGTAGCAACATCCGTATCCACAAAGACCGGCATCGCCCCCGTCGCCAGCACCGCCGCCACCGTGGCGATAAAAGTATAAGGGGGCACGATCACCTCATCCCCACCACCGATCCCCATCTGGATCAACGCCGTTATCAGCGCATTCGTCCCGTTCACCACCGTAAGACATCTCTTCGTTCCTACAAATGCTCCCCACTCCTTCTCGAACTGCGTCACCAGCGATGCCCTCGACCATATCCCACTCCTCAGATCATCCACAACCAGCTTCTCATCCGTCTCCTTGTTCCAGATAGGCCATTCCGGCCATGCCTTTGTCCTCACCGGATTCCCGCCCAACACCGCCGGTCCCCGCGGCGCCGGAGCACCCATCACCATCGGCGCCAACAGCGCCCCCGCCGTCGCAAGCCCGGTAGATTTTATAAAAGCCCTGCGGCCAAAATTTTTATTCTTCATGCTCATAATTTTAATTTCGCTCCTTCCACCTTCGCCTTCTCCAGCACCTCAACCAACCTCACACTTATCCCTCCCCTGCGCCTGCTCTCATCCGCCGCCTCCATAAACGCATAAACCTCCAACGTCTCCTCCTCACTCACCGGCGACACCCCCGTCTTAAAAAACCCCGCTATCTCCCTCAACAACGGCTCATACCCCGAATAAGGCCCTACACGCACGACTCCTTTGTCCCCAAACACCGTTCCCCCATACTCATGCCGGCCCGTCCTCGTCCCTCTAAAAGTCCCAAGCCGCCCATCTCCCCAGACACCCGTCACGATATCCGTCCCTTCCGTATACACCCTGCTCACCGATACACATCCCCTCCCCATCACCGTGAGTAACGTCTCTATCCCATGTATGCCATACCAGAAAAAATCCGGATGATGCTCTTCCAGGGGCGCAGGACTAAAAGCATCCGCACCCAGCACCTTGCCCACCGTCCTGCCCGCAGCGATCTCCGACATACCCGTCATATACCGCAGCGACGAAGCAGAAAAAACAGGCACCCTGTATTTTCGCGCCGCAGCATATACCGCCACCGTCTCCACCAATGTCCCCGCAACAGGCTTGTCCACAAACAAGGGCTTACCCGCCTTCATCACCTCCAACGCCTGCTCCAGGTGCGGACGCCCGTCATTGGTCTCCAATAAGACCACATCCACCTTTGTAAGCAGCTCCGCAATAGACCCCACTATCTCCACCCCCTTCTTCTTCACCTCCTCCGTATATGCCGGGATTCTTTCACTGCTGCTCGTAATATCTTTACTGCCCCAGGGATATGCAGCGACGATCTTATATCCGTTATAAGCAGGATCTGGCATCTGCACATTCAACGCCTCCGTAAAAGCCGTACTATGCGAAGTATCCAGACCAATAATACCAACCCGCTTCCCCGGCTCCGCCACTACGCCCACCGCACCCAAACCACCCACACCGGTCGCTGCCGCCACACCACCCACACCCACCGCCTCAACACCCCCAACCCCTAAAACCTTCGTCGTCCCCCCTTTCTCCATCGATATATCCACCGGCGCATTCGTCTTCCACGCCCCTACCGTAAAATCCGGCACATTGATCGAATTACTCCGATTCGCGACCGACCAGACAGTCAACGGCGCTATACAGCTCCACAACGCCGCATCATATACATCCTGATCCAACGGCAACCCATTCCTCAAACAGTCGATCGTCCGCCAGTCCATGATAAAATCCATCCCCCCATGATCCCCTATACCCTTCGCCAATCCCCCGATCTTCCGAAGCAAAGGCGGCATATACTTCTCCTCCAGCGCCGCATATTCCTCCGGCTTCAGCCACTCATGACCCGTAGCATAACGCGCCGGCTCAGGATATTTCAAAGCCGCCCCCTTCGTTCCGCTCACCAGCTGTATACGGGAATAAGGCCGCGGGGAACTGACATCAAACTGCACCATGATCGTCCTGCCCTTCGCCGTACGGATAGTGCTCGTATTCATCGAACCATTATAATGTCTGCCCGCATAGGTTTTATAAAAAGGATCAGACGCCGCCAGCTTCTCCGCCAAAGGCGCCGTAATAAAATCGGCAGAAGACATCGACACCAGGTAGTCCATCCTGTCCCCACGATTGATATTCATCAGCTGACACAAAGGCCCCAGCCCATGCGTCGGATAAAGATTCCCCACCCTTTTTGACGCCTCCTCCAATTCCCACATCTGGTAAAAATGCTCCTTCGAGAACATCAGTTCCTGCAGATTATGGATATATCCTCCCTCACAGTGTATGATCTCCCCAAAAAATCCCTGTCTCGCCATATTCAGCGTCAACAGCTCCGAAGCGTCATAACAACAGTTCTCCGTCATCATACAATGTTTCTTCGTCCGCTCCGAAGCCTCCACCAGCTGCCAGGCCTCGGCTATCGTCTTCGCAGCCGGCACCTCCACACAGACATGCTTGCCATGATTCATCGAGAACACCGCGATCGGCGTATGCAAAGCCCAGGGCGTCAGAATATAGATAAGATCAAGATCATCCCTTTCACAAAGCTTCTTCCACTCCTCAGCTCCTCCTGAGTACAGGGCAGGACGATGCCCCGACGCAGAAACCAGTTGAAAAGCCTTGTTCACCTGCTCAGCTCTCAGATCACAAAGCGCATTGATCTTCACCCCTTCGATCCTCGTCAGCCGCTCCACCGCTCCATATCCCCTGTTCCCAATACCCACAAATCCGATCCTGACAACATCTAACTTTGGAGCAGCATATCCGCTCATGTTAAATCGTTGCACAGGCGGCGTCATCCCTGCCTGTTCCTTTATCTGGTCCAGTCGGGTAGCCATACCCAATCCCGCAAGACCACTCATTTTCAAAAAATCTCTTCGATTATTTGCCATAACTTAAAAGATAGATTCTTCCAGAAATCTTGGTTTATATCCGTTATCAACTGCCCACTGCACCGCCGTCAGTATCCTCCCCTCAAAGTCCGGCTGATAGTTAAAATAAAAAGGATAATAGTATTGCTCATGCACCAGCAGATCCACATAAGGCGGCAACCCATTCCGGTCCAAATGTGGTCTTATCCCCACCAGCGGCGTCTTATCGATCACAATGCTGCTCCGGACAAACACCATATCAACTGCAGTATCCTTCCAGACCCAACGCCTCTTGATATGCCTCCTCTGCTCCACATCCAGGTAATAGCTCACCTCCGGCAACGCATCATCCACATTAAAATATCCCAGCAGGCCAATATAACCCAGGGCCCTCAACGCCTTCACACCCTCCACCGTCGCTTCCCCCCAATGCACCGTCGTCACAGGTCCCATTATTTCCGTTCCCGCAAATCGCCTGATCTCCTTCATCACCAGCTCACAATCCTTCTTCATCTGCTCATACCCGGCCTTTATATAGGGCTTATCCGGAAATTCCCCCAACGCGTGGAAACTAAGCCTGAGCCAGCCGGCCTGCGCCTTCCACTCATCAGCAAATTCATCGCTCAGCTGCGAGAGATTAAACCCCTCCGTCTGATAAAAAAGATTTATATGCACCTTCGTCCCATACACCTCATGCACCTTCTTCAGGAACGCCAGGTACGGATTATCAAAAATGCTCCGGTAGATCCCCTTGTTATAATGGATGTCCCTCAAAAACCAGATATTGTCGTCGATCGAAAGCCGATATCCACCCGCAAAGTTCTTCAACCAGTAAACCACTATCTTCTCACCCCCTAACTCCAGCTCATTCCTATACTCCTTCAAAACCACATTCACCGGCTCCCCGGCCACCATCACCGTTATCTGAAGCCCCCCTTCAACGGTAATCCCATCCCGCGCATGCAGCATATCCCCATCTATCGGACTGATTATCTTCATAATTCCGGTTTGAATAATTCTTCAAAAGATTGTCCCGCCACAAAAGACCGATCATGCCCGATCCTGTGATCCAACACCTTCAACAATAATTTCTGCCAAAGCCCATACTCCACCTGGAACCGCCCCAGCATCGTGTTCAACCGGTAAGGCTGACTCTCCGACAACCAGGCCGCCGCATAAGCATCCTTCAGCTCCCCACCCTCATCCATCATATCCTGTATATATCCATGACAGATATACCCGATATCATAATAGACAAAATCATTTTTCTTCACCCCCAGCATCGCATCATTCCAACGATCACAGATAACCACAGCCCAGATCATACGACTCGCAGTATAATGTATCAACCGCGCCGATACCAGTAACGAGTTGATAAAGACACTATCCGCATGCCCCACCCTGGCCAGCGCAGGAATAAGCCTCTCCTCCACCTCCTCACTCTCCGCACGAACCTTCTTAAACTGAGAAAGATGCTCCCGCGTGTTCTTCAAATAATACGCTGAAAAAGGGTTCGACCAACTCTCGATGATCGTCCCACCCGGCAGATTCGACGTATTCACACCCAGACATTTCGACAGCCCCTCAGTACAACCCGCCAGCCCTTCCAGCGCAGCCGTCATATCTACGCAAGACGCCGGATACATGATCCTGCAATAATCAGCAGTAAAAGTCCCCTTATCAGGGACCACACCCTGCCAGGCCCCGATACACCCATACGCCATGAACATCCACGAAGGCCGGACAAAGGGCTCCACCGCATCCGTCCACAACGATGTAATATACCCCAACGTCTGATGCGCCATACCCGCCTTCAACGTAAGGTCCATATTGTCATAAGTATAGTCCGCCGCAGGATAGATATGCCCCCAGCCCGACACCGCATTCTGAATAAAGAAGGCCCTCTTTTCTTTCAAAACAGGATCCAGGTAATGGTTAATGGAACTCGTATCAGGCGAATATTCCCAGATCACCGGTATCGCTTTGGCAGGGAACTTCGATAGAATATCAGGGTAATACGTATTCATATCCGTCCAGGCCAGCACCGTTTTTCCATATGTCGCCCATTCCTTCTGCACAAAATCCAAATGCTCCAGCCATAGCTGCTCAGCGTGAATACTGCTGTCCACCTCCTGCGAGATCCGGTTCGTCTCCCAGGTCTCGTCAAACCCCACATGCACAAAAGGACTGCTGAACAGCTGCGTATATTGTTTTATCCAGTCCCGCAGGATCACCCGCACCTGCGGATTCCTCGGGTCCAGCTCCTCGCCATATTTTCCTATCCCAAGCGAAACATACTTTTCCCGTTTTAAAAGATCATGCAGATGACCATAGAACGCGACAAACGGTACCACATCCATATGCCTCTCCTCCGCATACGCAACGATCTCCTTTATCTGCTGCTGTGTATATGCTGCTCCATAGTTCAGCGATTCATATCCCTTCAGCACAATGCTCACTTCATTATAAAAATAATATTGGTTGACCTTCCACCTCGCCAAAAAGTCGATCTGCCTTTTGATCTCCTCCACCGTCAATAGCCCCCCATGCGCAAAATCCATCATCACCCCCCGATAGGCCAAAGCCGGCTGATCTTCTATCTCCACCTCCGGCAACACAGTACCCCGGATAAGCTGGCGCATCGTCTGCACCGCATAATAAAGCCCCGCCGATCCCGTCGCCTCCACAGACACCCCCCGGCTATCTATCCTCAATTTATAGTATTCCCTGTTGCCAACCCCACCCAATACATATTTAAAATCAGCTCCCCCAACACTCTTCCCGATCATCCCCTTTAATTCCTTCAACGCAAACACCACATCCTTCGACGCCCCCTCCGGCACAACCACCGTCAACCTCGACAAAGGCAACACCCCCTTTCCATACACCACATGCCGGGGCGCCGGCAACAGCACCGTCTGTGCCATCGCCGACACCGCCAACAGGGGCATAACCAAAACCATCACTAAAAACCGCTTCAACATGTAATTTCTATTTAAACAGATCTCTACTTCACATCCCACCACAACTTCGTAGCCGCATTATCCGGCCCGCCCAGCAGCTGCACCGCCTTCGTCACCGCATCCGCATTGACCAGTATCTCCGCCTGCAAAAAAGGCATCCGCTTTATCGTCGTTCCGACCGGTACATCAGCATTGTCACTGTGCAATACAGGATACAACTTCGGCAGATCAGTCCTCCGTACTTCCGCCCATCCTTCCATACCATCAGGCCATAAAGCCAGCCACTTCTGCTGAGCTACCTGCTGACGCTGCATCGTCGCATCGCTGCTCCACAACACAGGATAGTCATTGACCGCCGCCGAATTCATCCCGTCGCCCGGAGCAACAGGCGTAGCCGTATTGTTGACATACGTATTGATGGCAGTCGCATCCGTGATGCCCCACTGCGCCATCGACGTTCGGATCCCCGTTTCATAAAGATGCTGCGCATTGTCGCCCATATTCCATCCGTTCAGCGCACCCTCGGCACGAAGGAAATAGGCTTCCGCAGCATGCATAAGGTCCTGCGGAGTAGTATACACCGCATGCCAGATCCCGCTGGAGAAGGTACACCACCGCGTACCCAGGTTGGACGTATTGGTCGATGTATTGGCAACGATATTATTCTTTTCGTCATCGCTAAGCCCGTTTCGCATACCATTGTAAAGCCCCGTGGCCGTCGCCGGCTGGAAAAAGACAGGCATCCGCGGATCATTATATCCCTTTTGTATAGACGCCATCGTAGCGCTCATCCGGATGTCTTCCCATCCCGCAATAACTGACAGGCCGTTTTCTTCGTTATAGGTGGCATTCGTCTTTTGCATATACGCATCGGTAGAGATATCCGTCATCACCCCCGCAGCAACTGCAGCCTCTGCCTGTGTTTTTGCCAGCGTAGGATTGACATTCGAGATCCGCATCGCAAGTCGCAGCCGCAGCGTATTGGCAAACTTTATCCAGGCAGATACCGGGTCGCTTTGTTTGCCATACACAAGATCAAAGGTCCCAAAAGGTTTCTCCCCCTTATGATTGTTCAACACCGTCACCGCAGCCGTCAGCCTCTTAAAAAAATCATAGTAGATCGAGTCCTGCGAGTCATACGCAACATAACGCTGACCGCTCGCAGCCTGGCTGTATGGCACCGGCCCGAAATAATCCGTGATCCGGTGAAAAGTCCATACCCACCAGACATTCGCCACTGCATTCATCGCAGAACTCACATCAGTCCCCGCCATTATCGTCCGCAACTGCGGCGCCGCAGATACATAGGCCGGATTCCAGGCCGCCGGCAGCCAGGTCTGCTGAATACCATAACGATCCGTATTAAAACCCGCCGCCTGCCCAAAGAACTGCGAATACATACTCGCAATAGCCCCTTCCCCAATCTCAAAATTGTCAGGACTCAGCGTCACCGTCTGCTGAGCGTAAGCAAACATCTGCGGATACTGCGCCGGAGTGATCGTAGCTATCGCCGAAGGATTTGTATTCAGATCCGTATATTTCTTCGTACAGCCGTTCAGACCAACAGCCAGCGCCAACCCTATTATTAAATTGATTTTCTTATACATTGTCGACATTTTTTAGAATGAAAGTTTGAGATTCAGACCAAGACTCCTCGTCGTAGGCAGACTGTAGTTCTCTACACCCTGGAAATTGCTGTTGCCATAGCTGGCCTCCGGATCGATGTCCAGCTTCCGCTTGCCGATACCCGCAAGATCAAGTATGCTGTTGCCCCTGTAAAGGAACAACAGGTTCCGGGCTACGAAACTCAGCCTGGCCCCTTTCACGAACGCCGGCAGCCGTTTGAAATCGTATCCCAACGAGACTTCCCGGATCCGCACATTCGTCGCATCGAATGTAAAGAACTCCGCATTGCTCGACGCCCCCTGCGATACGCTCTTCCAGAACTGCTCCGCCGTGATCCCCGTCGTATTGGCCGATCCGTCCGCATGTACCCCCGACAATACCAGCGACGCATTGTCCCTGTACTTCGCCGTTACCGCCGACATCCCATTATAAGCCAGCTCAGCAGCCGTACCGGAGGCGATCACACCCCCAAACTTTCCATCCACCAGCACCGCAAGCGTCCAGCCCTTGTAGTTGAAGGTATTCCCAAATCCAATCGTATAGTTTGGATTGAAGTTCCCTACACTTTCATAATCCGTCGTCCAGGTAGGCAGACCATTGGCGCCCAACAGATGCTGCCCCTTCTGGGTTGCCCACTTTGCACCATAAAGATCACCGTAAGATCCACCCTGCGCAACACGCGGTTCCACCGTACGCACCAGGTCCGCAGATCCCAGGTAAGTATACGCCAGACCCGGAGCAACCGAGATAACCCTATTCTTGTTCAACGCATAGTTAAGATTCAGATTCCAGCTGAAATCCCTTGTTTTCACCGGCTGCGCCGACAACACGATCTCGATCCCCGAGTTCTGGATATTACCCGCATTCAGATACTGATTCGCATATCCGGATGAAGCAGCCGTCGCAACCTGTAACAGTTGATTCTTCGAGTTGGTCCGGTAGTAGGTCAGATCGATCCCCAACCTGTCGTTAAAGAACCTCCACTCCGTACCCGTTTCAAAAGCCGTCGTCAGCTCAGGTTTCAAACCCGGTATAGACTTCGACGTCTGGCTGGCTATATATCCCCCAAATCCACCCGGGATAAACCGATACGTTTGCGCCAGCAGATAAGGATCAGGATCATTCCCCACCCTCGTCAGCGATCCGCGTACCCTCGCAAGACTTACCCACGAAGGCATCTTCAGCATATCCGAGAGGATAACCGAAAGCCCGACCGAAGGATAAAAATAAGAGTAGGGCTCCGGTATAGTGCTCGACCAGTCATTTCTCGCCGTTACATCAAGATAGATAAAGTCTTTAAAAGAGAACTGCGCCGTTCCATAGACTGATTGCAGCTCCCGCTTTACCGTAGCTACCGTTTCCTTAAGCGTGGTGGCATAGGTAAGATCGTATTTATTGTTGTACGCAAGACCGTCAGCCGTCGTTATCCGATGCCTCGATCCCCTGTCCAATAACGAGCTGCCAATATTGTACGTCACCTTCAGGTCATGCGTGATATTGTTGTTTCCGTTCAGCAGCACATCAAAGTTCCTTTCCGAAACAAAATTATTTTCTTCGGAATAAAAACCTCCCGCCTGACGCGCATAGTTCACCGTGTTATTTGCATACCGCTGTGTATTGAATTCATTATAACTGTCACTGCTCACCCGACCCTGGATATTCAGCCAGTCGGTAAGCTTATACTTCAGCGATAACAGACCCATGATCCGGCTTCTGTTCTCGTCATGATGCGTATTGTTGACCGTCCAGTAAGGATTCATGATCACCGGATCGGATTTGGAAGACCAGAAGGTCGGCGTTTCCACACCAGAGACATCGACTGTCTTATAGTTCTTCAGATCATTCTGATTGACACTCGTAGGGATACTATATACATTGGCAGCCAGAAGGCCATCACTGCCGATCCCCGGTTTGTTATAAATGTCCTGCACGATATAGGTAATCTTCGCATCCGCGGAAAGCCTGTCCGTGATATTGATATCCATCCGGCCATTAAAAGTATTCCGCATCAGCCGGTTCCCCGGAGCAATACCCGTCGCATTGTTATTCGCATAGGAAAGATAGGTATTCACCTTCTCCGCCCCGGCCGTCAGACCTATCGCATTGTTCGTAGATACCGCCGTACGATAAAAGTCCTTTACATTGTCCTTCGAATAAGTTTTCAGATTTACCGTCTGTCCCCTCCAGTCAGTCACCGACTGACCCGTCGCCTTTGCTCCCCAGCTCGATAACGCCGTCGTTCCATATACCCCGCCAACACCCTGGCTATATTCATCCTGCATCTTTGGAATGCTGAACGCATTCTCGGCGGAAAGCCCTGAGTTCAATCCTACACTCAGTTTCCCCGCCTTACCTTTCTTTGTCGTAATGATCACCACCCCATTCGCAGCCCGGCTGCCATACAAGGCCGCACCCGCAGCCCCCTTCAGCACAGATATCGATTCGATATCGTCCGGGTTGATATTCGAGAGGCCGTCACTCCCGCTCTGACCCGCATTCGCAGATCCGGCCTCATCCTTTACCTCTCCCGATATGGTCTGGTTGTCGATAGCCACACCATCGACGACGATCAACGCATTGTTCGTCCCCTGTATCGAACGGTTACCCCTCAGCACGATCCGCGTTGCCCCACCCGGCCCATTGGATGTCGGCGTAATGGTCATACCCGCCACCTTTCCGGACAAGGTATTCGCAAAACTCGCATCCCGTATCTCATTGATCTGATCCCCACCAACCTTTTGCGCCGAATAGGTAAGAGACTTCGCACTCCGCTGGATACCCAGTGCCGTTACGACAACCTCCCCCATCCCCTTCTGATCCTGTAGCAGGGAGATGACAATATTGTTTGAACCGGCATCCACCGCCTGCTCGATTGTAGTATAACCAACGGAAGATATTACCAGGATGGCTTTATCAGAAGAAATATTCAGGGAGAAAAAACCGTCTTCACCCGTAGTGACTCCGCCTTTTTTACCCCTTATCATCACGGAGACACCAGCTATAGGTTTGCCGGTCAGCTGATCCACTACTCTTCCCCGAATGGTCTCGGCGGGAGCTGCCATCAGCTGGCCGATCACACCCAACAGGAAGCACATGCAAAGCATTTTTACACGCATAAGTTGTTATGTTTTGGTTGTTTAAAAGCAGCTCTTATCTATAGGCAAGGCAACCCCGGTTCGCGATGGCGAGCATACATGAAACCAGACTTTTTTATGAGGATAAAATTCTTACTCTTCCAAAGCTATTAATTGAAATGGAACTAAATATTCGAAAATCTATTTAAAATGTATACTTTTTTAACATCTCCGAATTTACCCAAAAAAAAAGGCCGATGCACCCCATCAGGTCACATCGGCCAGTTTAATAACACCAAATCCAACTACAACGCCAGATAATCCGGCAATACCGGCCTCGTAGCCAGCGCCAGATCAATTATCTTCAACGCCTCCGCCCTTTCCTTACCCTCCAGCTTCAACCTCGGCGCCCTCACATGCTCGCTTCCAACTCCCGCCCGCTCCTCAGTCAGCTTGATATATTGCACCAGCTTCGGCCCCAGCCCCGCAACCCAACCCACAGCCCCCAACATCAGCTCTTCCATAGCGATCGTATCCACCCCACATAATAGTTTATACCGATCCCCAAACGCATTTATCATCCGCGTCACATTCGTTATATCCCGCGTAGATTCTTTTACGGCCTGGATATTCTCACATTCCAGCAGCTGCTCGAACATCTGCAGCGTAACTTCTATCTTGTATTCTACCGGATTATTATAGACCATGATAGGCAGATCGGTCGACCCCGCCATCCCCTATCGTACTCTACGGTCTGACAGGGCCGGTACGTATCGCAGGAAAATTATATAAATCCCCCGGGATCTCGATCACTAAAAAATCGTATTTTCATCCTCACCGACCAAAACACTACTTATGCACCCCTTTCACAGAAGATCACTCTTCGGAATCGTCGTTCTTTTTCTACTATCCCTATACAGCTACGGCCAACAGCCCCTCCTGCTCCGCCACCCGGCGATCAACAGGGACGGCTCCCTCGTAGCCTTCTCCTTCCAGGGCGATATCTGGACCGTACCCGCCACAGGCGGCAAAGCGACCCGCCTGACCATTCACGATGCCTATGAAGGCCATCCCGTCTTCAGCCCCGACGGGAAACAGATAGCCTTCTCCGGCTCACGCTATGGCAACAACGACATTTTCGTCGTCCCCACCGAAGGAGGTAACCCACGCCGCCTGACCTTCCAGTCCGGCGAAGACATGATCTCCAGCTGGACACAGCCCGATAAGATCCTTTTTTCTACTACCCGCGAGTTCAATGCGATCGAACGCCCCTCTGAAGTATACGCCATCAGCCCCTCCGGCGGCACCGAGACCCGCATACTGGACGCCGTTGGCTTCGACCCCATCCTGTCCCCCGACGGCCGCTGGATAGCCTTTACCCGCGGAGACATCAACCCCATCGCAAGGGAAGAGTACCGCGGCAGCTCCAATAGGGATATCTGGCTCTACGACACAAAGAAAAAAACATTCCTGAAACTCCCCGGCACACCGGCCAACGATATCCTGCCTCAATGGGGTAAGAACGGTTCCCTTTATTTCCTCAGCTGCATCGACGGACCATACAACCTCTACCGCTGGACCCTCGACAATGAAGGCAAAGCCGGCGCTCCGGAAAAACTGACCAGCTTCAACACCGAATCCATCCGCCACTTCAGCATCTCCGCAGACGGCTCCTCCATCGTCTTCGAAAGAGATATGCATCTCTATACCCTAAAGACGGGCTCAAAGGATATAAAAACCCTCGAAGTAACCATCAACGCCGACGAACGCCAGGACCCCACCGAACAAAAAACCCTGACGACAGGCGCCTCCGAATATGCCCTCTCACCAAATGGCAGGCTCATCGCCTATGTCAATCGCGGCGAGGTCTTCATAAAAGAAGCCGACAAGGAAAAAAGCAGAAGCATCGATATCTCCAACCATCCCTTCCGGGATCTCCAACCGGTATGGCTCAACGATTCCGCCCTCATTTTCTGTAGCGACCGCTCAGACGGCAATTACGATATGTACCTGGCCCGCTCATCCGACACAGCAGAACACAATATCTTCAAAAGCCTCAAACACGAGCTGACAGCCATCACCCACACCGCAGAAGACGAGACCAAGCCCGTCATCTCCCCCGACGGCAAAAAGATAGCATATGTCCGCGGACGTGGCACCCTCGTCGTGTCCGACATCGCCCCGAATGGCAAACTGTCCAACGAAAAGCTCCTCACCCAAAGCTGGGCTACCCCCCGCGGCGTAGTCTGGAGCCCCGACAATAAATGGCTCGCCTGGTCCCAAACCGATCTCTATACGAACGAAGAAGTATATATCCAGCCGGCAGATAATTCCAGCAAGGCAGTCAATGTCTCCATGCACCCCCGCGGTGACAACAATCCCTTCTGGAGCCCCGACGGCTCCAAGCTCGGCTGGATCTCCGAACGATCTGTATCCCGCAGCGCAGACGTCTATTTCGTCTGGCTGAAAAAAGACGACTGGGAGAAGTCAAAAGAAGACTGGCAGGACAAAGAGATCCCGCCGGCACCGGCAACCGACAAGAAAAAACCCGTCTCCCTCACCATCGACTTTGACAAGATCTACGAACGCATCGTCCAGGTCACCAGCTTCCCCGGCGACGAAGACGACCTCTCCATCTCCAAAGACGGCGAAACATTCTACTACACCACAACAAGCAGCACCGCAAAAGGCCGCGACCTCTACAGCATCAAATGGGACGGGAAAGACCTCAAAGAGCTGACAAAAGGCGCTACCAACCCATCCAACGTCACCCCCGATAAAGACGGCAAATACCTTTACTATAACGCAAGAATGGGCGCCATGGCGCGAATCGATCTCAAAACAAGCATATCGGAATCCCTCCCCTACACAGCCAAACTAAAGATCGACTACATAAAGGAACGCGAACAGGTCTTCGAAGAAGCCTGGCGCACCATGCGTGATGGCTACTATGATCCAAAATTCAACGGCCACGACTGGAATAAGCTCCGGGCAAAATACCGCGATCGCTGCGTATACGCCAGCACCAGCGTCGACTTCCGCGACATGTTCAACCTGCTCCTCGGCGAGATCAATTCCAGCCACGTCGGCTTTACAGCCGCTAACCGGGTAGAGACACAAAAAGAAGCCACCGGCCTCATCGGCGCCGAACTGATCCCAACCCCGACAGGCATGAAGGTCAATCGCGTTATCCCCAACTCCCCGGCCGACAAAAAAGCCAGCAAGCTGGTAGCAGGCGACATCATCACCGCCGTCAATGGCGAACCCGTAAAGGCTGACGACAATTTCTACAACCTGCTCAACGGACTCGTCAACGAAAAAGTCCTTCTCAACGTACAGGGCGCCGACGGAAAAACAAGAGAGGTCCCGATCCGGCTCAGCGCCAGCCTGAGAGACGAACTCTACGAAGAATGGGTCGATCAGCGCAAAAAGCTTGTCGAAAAATGGTCCGGCGGCAGACTCGGATATATCCACATCCGCGGCATGGACTTCCCCAGCTTCGAAGTGGTCGAACGCGAATTCACCGCCGCCGGCTTCGGCAAAGAGGGACTGGTAATAGACGTCCGTTACAACGGTGGAGGAAGCACCACAGACTACCTGATGACCATCCTCAACTACAAACAACACGCTTATACCATCCCCCGCGGCGCCAGCGAAGACCTCGAAAAAGATAAATTGAAATTCCGCGACTCATACCCCATCGGCGAACGCCTCGTATATGCCGCATGGACCAAACCATCCATCGCCCTTTGCAACGAAGGCAGCTATTCCAACGCAGAGATCTTCTCCCATGCCTATAAAACCCTCGGCATCGGTAAGCTCGTAGGCGTTCCCACCAACGGTTCTGTCATCTCCACCGGTGGCAAACAGCTGATGGACGGCTCCTTTGTCCGCCTCCCCGGCAGAGGCTGGTTTGTAAAAGCTACCGACAAAAATGAAGAATTGGGACCCTGTGTACCCGATATCATCGTGGAGAATCAACCCGACTGGATAGCAAAAGACACCGACGACCAGCTAAAGACCGCCGTTGGAGAACTGCTCAAAGAAGTCAACGCAAAAAAGTAGCCAGCACTTCTTCTATATTATTCGCCTGGAACTTTCGTAAAATGTTCAGCCGGTGCGCCTCGATAGTCCGCACACTGACATTCAAAGTCTCAGCGATCTCCTTATTGCTGAGATTCTCATTGATCATCCGGAGGATCTGCTCCTCCCGCCGGGACAACGAGATCTCCGCATTAGCGGGAGCCTTATTCCCATGCACTTTTTGCAGATCAAGATATTTCTTGACCAGCACATCCGTGACATCCCCGATGAAATAGAACTTTCCCTGGTAAACCGTCCGGATCGCATGCAAAAAGATCTTATTGCTCGTATCTTTTAAAATATAACCGCTCGCCCCCATTTCCAATGCACGGGCTACATATTCGGGATTGTCATAAAGACTAAAAAAGAGGATCTTCAGGTCCGGCTGCTGCTTCAAAATGATCTGGCTCGTCTCCACGCCATTGATCCCGGGCATCCGTATATCCATAATGATCACATCCGGTGAGACCGATGACAAGGTCTGCAACGCAGTCTCCCCATCACCCGCTTCCCCCACGACGGCCATATCGGGCTCGCTGTCCACTAATTGCTTTAGGCCATTCCTGAATATTTCATGGTCATCAACTAAAAAGACACTAATGGGTGTGTTCATATCACAAAGGTATTTCCGTTTGAAGAATAGTTCCCTTTCCCGGCTCGGCATTTATACTAAAAGTTCCGCTCAGCAGCTCGGCCCTTTCTTTCATACCCCTTATCCCATTCATTTTCCGCACCAGGTTCTTCAAATGCAACTGGTGGCTGTCAAAATAAAAGCCTTTCCCGTTGTCTTTAACCATTAAATTTAAATAATCACCTGAATTATCGATATATATTTCGACCTTACTCGCCTGGGCATGTTTTATAACGTTGTTCAGCCCCTCCTGTACGATCCGGTATACACTTATCTCCAGCTCACGCGATAAAGGCGCCTGCCGCAGATTGGTGTCCAACAGGAACTCCACCCTCCGGTCCGTGTCCTTACAGGTCTTTACAAGATCCTCTATGGCTGATTGTAACCCAAAATCCTCCAGCACACTGGGCAGAAGATCACTACAGATCCTCCGGGTCTCGGTGATCAGCGTCGCCAGCATATTATTGACCATCACCACCTCCGGGTCCGGAGTCCCCGCCCTGTCGGCTATCTGCTCCAGCTTCATCCGCAGACTGGTCAGCATCTGACCGATACCGTCATGTATCTCCGCTGCGATCCTTTTCCTTTCCTTTTCCTGCCCGTTGATAATAGCATAGGACTTTATCTTCTGCTCTATCCCATGCCGCCTGATCTTCTCCTCCGTCAGCAGCTTGTTCTCCTTCTCCGTATTCTTCCTCCTCGTAATGTCATTCCCAATGACCAGGTACTGGTAAAGACTACCCGAATTATCAAATACAGGGATCAGCGTGACATCCAGCCAAAAACCCGTACCATCCGAAGCATAGTCGAAGATCTCATCCTGCCATACTTCAGCCTGTTTCTGGACATCCCGCATATGATCATAGATCACACTTTCCTTCCCTCCCATATTATTATAAAAGACAGGCTTGCCCCTCAGCTGCGACATTGTATACTTTGTCAGATAACAATATTTATCATTGGCATAGATGATCTTCCCCTCAGGATCCGTCTTTACAAGATAGGTAGCCTTGTCCAACGCAAAATTCATCTCCCTTAGCTCATTATACGATTTTTCCATCCGCTCATTGGCATCCTGTAACTTATCCGAAAGACGCTTGCTCCGCTCCTCCGATGATAGCAAACCCACAACCACCTTTTTGATATGCACAGCCAGCGGATAAAAGATAAAGGCAGCCTCCAGTACCAGCGTAAGCAAAACAAGCCCGAGAATGAGATAATCGATCTCCTTCAGCGTCCCGATCCGCTCCCGCGAAAACCTGTCATAGTCAAACACGATCAGGTCCATCCCAAGCAGATACGATTGCTCATTGGCCAGAATGATCTTTACATAAGGGTTGATCTGCTCGGGACGCAGCGGACCGCTCGCTGTATCAAGTATACTGTAAATATGCTCCGCCGCCGTCATCATCTCCATCTGCGGATGACTGATAAGATTGAACATCTCCCGGATCTCTTCCATATTCTCCTTCGGCAGATTCAGGAACTTACTCCCCGCCTGTACCCCCTCCTGCGCTTTTTCCCATTGTTTCAGCGTATTCACGAACTCCTTACGGCTACTCTCATAGTCATAGTTGTTCTCCAACAGCAACGCCGCCTTACACAAGGTCTGACTATAGGTCCGCAACCTCGCCGCAAAATTGATGACATGCGAGTCATCCATGCTCCGGCTGAGATGTTGCTGTATACGTACCTGGCTGACGATGGACAACACGGCAATAAAGGTCAGCGCAATGCCATACCGGATGGTAAAATGTGAAAAGAGTTTTCTGTCAGCAGATTTGAGTGTCAGCTCGTTCATATGTTACAAATAGGTTTAAGGAGCCCCCGGGGCTCCTGCTGACAAACAATCGTAGTGGTCTTACAATATACTAAACTTACACCGCAATATGTTGCTGTAATTCATTAAAATCAAATTCTCCAGCACCGCCATCCCTCACCATTCTCCCTCTGTCCATAAAATAAAAATGATCCGTCACATGCCGGGCAAAATCGATCTTCTGCTCCACCAGCAACACCGAAATACCCTGCTCCGTCACCAGCCTTCGGATGATATCCCCGATCTCTATGGCGATCGAAGGCTGGATACCTTCAGTAGGTTCATCCAGTAACAATACCTTCGGACCACTGATCAGCGCCCGTCCAATAGCCAGCTGCTGCTGCTGCCCGCCACTCAGATTCCCTCCCGGCCTCCGCCGGAAAGTTTTTAGGATAGGGAACAGCTCATAGATCTCCTCCTCACTAAACCTCGCCTTCCGGTCCGGAGCAGCCTCCAATCCTAACAACAAATTCTCCTGCACACTCAGCTTTGGCAATATCTCCCGCCCCTGCGGCACATACCCGATCCCCGCCCTCGCTATGCGATAAGACGGCAGCCCGTTGATCTGTTTGCCATTCAATGTTATGGTACCCTCCTGCGCCTTTACCAACCCCATGATCGTCCGGAGTAAGGTCGACTTCCCAACCCCATTCCTCCCCATTACCGTCGTCACCCTCCCCCTGTACACCTGCAGATCGGTCCGCCGCAGCACGGCACTCTCACCGTAAGAGGCAGTCAACCCATCCACCGTTAAAACAGCCGTATTTTCCATAACCCTATAGTTTTTCCAGTTGAGCATTAGCCCTCCCGAGATAACAATCTATGACCCGTTGATCATTCCTCACTTCATCAAAAGAACCCTCCATCAAAAGCTTTCCATTCACCAATACACTCACCAACCCCCTCGCGATCTGTCGCACAAAATGCATGTCATGCTCGATGACGATCACCGCATGATGCCTGCATAGCTCCAGCAACAATTCCCCCGTCTTCTCCGTCTCCCTGTCCGACAACCCCGCCGCCGGTTCATCGATCAGCAACAAAGCCGGGTCCTGTAAGGTTACTATCGCAATCTCCAGCCACTGCTTCTGCCCATGCGATAAGGCCCCCGCAGGCTTATCCATCACCGACGACAAACCCACCCGATCCGCCATGGCATGGATCTTTTCCCGAAAAGCCGGCGAAACCCGAAAAAACAAAGAAGAAAGCACATCCTTCTTCATCTTAGCCGCCAGCGCCATATTCTCAAAGACAGTGAGACTCGGAAAGACCGATGGCTTCTGAAACTTCCTGCCAATGCCCATCTCCGCTATCTCCACCTCGCTCCGCCCCTTCAGCGACTGCCCCTTGAACAATACTTCTCCCGATGCCGGCCTCGTCCTCCCACATAGTATATCCATAAAAGTGGACTTGCCCGCCCCGTTCGGACCTATCACCACCCGCATCTCCTTATCTTCCATACGGAAACGGGTCAGATCCAGCGCCCGCACACCGCCAAAAGACACCGTCAGCTGATTCACTTGCAATATCATGATAAACGCATTTTCTTTCCCAGTTTCTCGAACAACCCGAGAAAGCCCTTGTCAAAATATAGTACCGTCAATACATACAAAAAGCCCAGGATAAAAAGCCATCCCTGCGGGAAAAGACTCGTCGTGAGACTATACAGACAGTTCACCAGCAAGGCGCCGATGATAGCCCCCCGAAGTTTCCCCCTCCCACCCAACGCCACCCACATCAACATCTCCACAGAAGCCGTCACATCCATACGCCCCGGCGTGATGATCCCCGTCTGCGGCGTATACAACATCCCCGCCAGCCCGCACAACAGGGCCGCAATGATAAATATCGCCAGCTTGTAATTCAATACCCGGTAAGCCGTATACCCTACCCTGAACTCACTGTCCCGGATCGCCTGCAGTACCTTCCCGAATTTCGATTGGACCAGCTTGCTGCAACCCAGATACAGCAGACAAAGCAGCCCCAGCGAAACCCAGTAAAGCCCCAGCTTTGTCGACGACGCCGAAAGATCAAATCCCAATACCGTCCTGAAATCCGTCAACCCATTGGTCCCACCCAGCCTGGTCTCATTCCGAAGGAATAACAGATACATCCCCAGCGCAAATGCCTGGGTGATGATGGCCATATAGACCCCTTTTATACGACTCCTGAATATAAAGAACCCGATGATACCCGCAACCACCGCCGGAACAAGCAGGCTAAGTAATAAAGCCGGAAGAAAATGCTGAAAAGGTTTCCAGAAAGCCGGCAAAGCGGTGAAACTGTTCCAGGTCATAAAATCCGGCAACAGCTTCCCCTGCAGGGCCGTCGTCTTTAACAACAAATGCATCCCCATCGCATACCCGCCCAGGCAAAAAAAGAAAGCCTGGCACATCGACATGATCCCCGTATAACCCCAGATAAGATCGATCCCCATCGCCGCGATCGCAAAACAAAAATACCTTCCCCACACCGACACCGTATTGATCGATACAAATCCCAATAAATTCCCTACCGGCAAAGCCACAGCGAATAAAAGCAAAAAAAGAATATTGGTGGCAACCCTGGGATTAACACGCATAACACATAAATTTAAAAATATCAATCCTCCGCTATCCTTCCCTTATCAGGGAACAACCCACGAGGCTTAAATTGTAAAAAAAGCATCATCAGCAAAAGGATCAGAACCTTCCCATACACCGCCTCAAAAAAGGCTTCCAGCACCTTCGACGTGATCCCGATCCCCAACCCTGCCACAATAGTTCCTGCCAGCTTTCCGACACCACCGGAGACAACCACCAGGAAAGAGTCCACGATATAGGTCTGACCCATATCCGGAACGACATTCCCGATCAGCGTCATCGCACAGCCCGCCAACCCGGCAAGACCCGATCCGATAAAAAAAGTTGCCGCATCCACCCGCCGGGTATTGATACCCAGACAGGCACTCATCGGCCTGTTCTGCGTCACCGCCCTGATCTGTACGCCCAGCCTCGTTTTGAACAGACAGACATAAAGCAAAAGAACAGTGACTGTCGTCAGCCCGATGATAAAAAGCCGGCTATAAGGCAACACCAGGTCCGGCGAGACCTGCCATCCACCCGACAACATCGGCGGCATCTTCACCGAGGTCAGATCCCCGAATATCGTCCGCGCCAGCTGGATCAGGATAAGGCTGATCCCCCAGGTAGCCAGCAGACTTTCCAGCGGCTTCGCATACAACCGGCGGATCACCAGTCTTTCTAACAGCAGCCCCGCCATCCCCGCCACGACAAAAGAGACAGGCAGTGCCGTTAGAAAGAACAGGTTCCCGTTATGTACATGCAACGTATTCGTAAACAAACCTTCCATACAATACGTCGTATAGGCCCCGATCATCATAAATTCTCCATGCGCCATATTGATGATACCCGCAAGCCCGTAGACGATCGATAGTCCAAGCGAGATCAGTATCAGGATACTCCCAAGACTGATCCCGCTAAATAAATTCTGTATCTGTTCCATTTATTTCGCTTTTGCCGAATCCGTCAGCGCAAAGAAAGGTTGAGGATCGATCAGCCCCTTAGACTTCCAAATTACATTGAACTGCCCGTCCGGTTTAATTTCACCGATCATCGCATACTTCGCAAGATGATTGATCTTCGGGTCCATCTTCACCTCCCCTGCAGGAGAATCAAAAGACAATCCCAGCAACGCCTCCCGTACTTTAGCGACATCGAACGAACCCGCTTTCTTCGCCGCATTCGCCCAGAGATATACATCGGTATAGGCCCAGCAGATAGGATCGTCTGTAACACGCTTGTCACCCCCCGGCAGATTCTTCTTCGCACAATATGCCTTAAAAGCAGCGACAAATTTCTTGTTCTCCGGCAGGTCTATCGACTGATAGTAGTTCCAGGCAGCCAGGTGACCCACAAGGAATTCCGTATCCATAGCCCGCAGCTCGTCTTCAGCCACAGAGAAAGCCATGATCGGACAGGTCACCGCCGTCAGACCCTGATTGGCAAATTCTTTATAGAACGGGATATTCGAGTCTCCGTTGATCGTAGAGAGCACACAGGACTTGCCCCCGACCGCAAACTTCTTGATCTTCGAGACGATGGTCTGATAGTCCTGGTGATGGAATGGCGTATATTCCTCGATGATGTTCTCAGCCGGAATACCTTTCGATAAAAGATAAGCCTTCAGGATCTTGTTGGCCGTCCTCGGGAATACATAGTCCGTACCCAACAGGTAAAATCTTTTATAGCCCCCGCCTTCAGGACTCATCAGGTAGTCCGCAGCCGGTATCAGCTGCTGGTTGGGCACAGCACCGGAATAAACGATATTTTTGCTGCTTTCCTCCCCTTCATACTGCACCGGGTAAAAAAGAAGCCCGTTGTTCTGCTCAAATACAGGCAACACAGACTTCCGCGACACCGACGTCCAGCAACCAAACACAGCCGATACCTTCTTGTCGATCAGCAGCTCCTTCGACTTCTCCGCAAAAAGATCCCAGTTGGAAGCAGGATCTACAATAACAGGCTCGATCTGCTTGCCCAATACACCCCCCGAAGCATTGATCTCATCCACCGCCATCTGTACAGCATCTTTCAAAGAAACTTCCGAGATAGCCATCGTTCCGCTCAGCGAATGCAACACCCCGATCTTTACCGTATTGGTATCAGCACCCGCAGCAGCAGCCGTCTTCCCGCCGCTATTATTGCACGCACCAAAAACCATCGCCATCGCCGCCACACCTAATATATTTCTAAGTCTCATTATAATAAGTTTAAAATTTAAAAAATAAAGAATTGCAACTGTAACCAGACCTGTCCGTAGGTCTTCTTCTCAAACCCGTTCAGCGTCGCCACATTATACCCCCGCGTCATATAGGAAAGCCGGAGATTCGTCCCAAAGTCATTAAAGAAATAATTCACCCCGCCCCCGAACACATGACTGGAATTATATTTATTAAAAGTCTCCACATCCTGCCCCTTCGTCTGTTGCGGCTTGGCAGACACATCCTCATTCTCATATTTTATCCACGGCTGTATCTTAGCCGCCCGGAAATAATAACCCAGTTCCAGGAACTCAACAGTCTGAGCCGGGATAAGACTGGCAAAAGAATACTGCGAACCCGGATTCGTACCACCCGTCATATACTGAAAGGCACCATTGAGCGTAATAGAACCCGCATCTCCAAGCGGATGATCCAGGAACAGATCACTGCTATAGCTGTGATAGCTGCTCTGCGCATCAAAACCCGCCGCCCAGGTCAGCGTCTTGCCCTTGCCAAGATTGGTACCCGCATAATAATAGTCCTTCTCCCGATCCAGGAAGTTGTAGGCAAACCGCCCAACGAATCGCAATGGTCCCTTGCTGTCCACATTCCGTCCCGTAAACATACCCACCCGGTACTCCAAATGATCGCTAAACAAAAAGCCACGGGTATTGATCCCCAGATCACGCCCAAAATTTCCCTGAAGCGGACTATTGGCAAAAAGATTATAAGGGTACTGAAAATAAGAGAAGTCATTCGCCATCAACGCAGCCGCCCCCTGCAAACCATTCCGGTTGTTCGACACCAGCTGCTGCCCCGCAATGATCTGGAACGCGTTGGAGAAATTATACTGGTATTGCGCATCTAATATAATAGGTGAAACTTTTACATTCTTCGTTCCATCCGGATTCGGCCCCCCGATAGCACTCGGCAACTCCGTCTCCATAAAAAAGCTGCCCTTCTTTGATAACTGACCGCCTACCAGCACCCTCGCCCGGTAAAGCGTAAAACCCCTGTTCCACGATGTCGGCGTAGCAGCCCCCTGCGGATTCGAATAACCATCCTGCTCCGACGAAGCAAACATATGAACAATCGCTCCAACCTGTATGGACGGCTTAAAAGGCATCGTATCATTATTTAATATATTCTTTTTATTAATATTAAATAAAGGAGAACTACGTAAGTAGTACGAAGTCGGCCCTTCCAATAATAGATTTTGTCTGAATACTGTCGAATCCTTACCCGGACCCGAATAAGCTAAGTTGCCACACAGCAACCCGCCCACCACGAGGAAATTAGAAAATCTCATAAATAATTAAGTTGGTTTTGGTAAAATACCTAAGTATATGGTCTTGATATTTCAAATATACGTAAGTAATTTAAAATTCAAAACAAATCATATATATATTCCAACCTAATATTTAATGAAAATTCATTCAATTATAACTGAAATAAACACATATAATATAATTATTATATCACTGTCACCACCCCATAAATACCATCCCCGCTCCACACAGGAACAAGGTCAACCCACCCAACGCATGCACATACTTCTCCAGCTTCTCCATCTTTAAAAAGTTAAGCCCATAATACCCCGACACCACCATCCCCACCATCGTAGCCAGCGTAAAAAAAGTATATACCCCGATCAGCAACACCATCCCCACCCACGACGACTTCGCCGCAGGAAAATAAAGCAAAGGGATCATCGGCTCACAAGGCCCCAACACAAAAACAATGAACATCACCCAGGGCGTCACCACATGCCGGTCCTGCGGCCGCACCATCTCCCCATGCTTATGATCATATACATACACCGACCCGTCTTCATAGACGTCAAAATGCTTATGCCTCCTGTTCTGCCGGGCCCTTATCAAACCCCAGACACCATAGACCAACCCAAACCCCAACATAGCCCATCCCGCTACCCCACCCCGCACATTCTCCATCCACTTCACCTTCGACAACGACCACCCTATCGCCGCACCGCCAAGCCCCAGCAGGACCGAACTCCACACATGCCCACACCCACACACGATCGTCCAGAAGATAGTCTTTCCAAAAGACCATCCCCTCGACTTCGACAACGCTATAAAAGGCAGATAGTGATCCGGCCCCGTCACCGTATGAAGACAGGCCACCGTCACCGCCGCAAATAATAATACACTCAGTTCCGCTTGCATAATTCGGCTATCGATTTTAAACAATCATACAATTGTTCCGCCTTATTTCCCAGCATCCGCACCACAAGACTATTCATCGGCCCTTCACTAACACCATATACGATCCCTTCTATCCCCGCCAGCCGCTCCTCCACCCCCATCCTCCTCTCTCCCACATACAACAGGCTCGCCTGGTGCGTAAACCCCTCCATCTGCCCCATCGCCCCAACCGGTAACACCGACGGCCTTACAACGACATTCTCCACCAAAGCCAGCCGCTCCAGCACGAACACCTCCGTCCGTACATGATAGGAGGACAAAGCAAACACCTCCCCACGCAGCTTCCTCCCGCAAGTCACCACCTCCCCCCAGATCAGTTCACACCCCTCCGACAGATATACTTTATTCCGCCCCGAGAACACAGACTCCGCATGCGGCACACAAGGATGCGGCAGCCAGCAAAAGCTTGCGCCAACACCCAGCCGCACTTCCATCGTCTGTGAAGCCCCTTCTTTCATTTGAAAAAGACGCTGATAAGACTGCGTATACAATTCCAGTCTTCCCTTCTCCCCAACCTCCACCCGGATAGCCTGCCTGTCCCCATCCAATACCCCCGGAGAAGAACACATCAGCATGAGATGCAAAGGACCAGTCTTGTCCTCGGTTATATTCGCAACTTTAAAAGGTGGTGTAAAATAGCTGGAAGCAAGATAGCTGACCCCATCCCGCACGGACACCCGGATCACTACCGACGATTGCATACCAATAGTACTCACCGCCATAAGCCAGGCTCCTCCACTTCTTCCAGCAACGCATATTTCTTTATCCATCCAATAACACTGTCAAGCCCCTCCAGGCTCATCAGGTTTGTAAAGACAAAAGGATTCCCTTTTCGCATCTTACGCGCATCCCGCTCCATCACTTCCAGGCTCGCCCCTACATAGGGCGCCAGGTCGATCTTATTTATCACAAGCAGATCGCTCCGCGTAATACCCGGCCCACCCTTCCGCGGGATCTTATCCCCCTCCGCAACATCTATCACAAATATGCTCAGGTCCGCCAGATCAGGACTAAAGGTAGCCGATAGATTATCCCCCCCGCTTTCTATAAAGATGATCCGCAGATCTCCAAACCGCTGCGCCATCTCATCCACCGCCTCCAGGTTCATACTCGCATCTTCCCGTATCGCCGTATGTGGACAGCCACCCGTCTCCACCCCGATGATCCGCTCGGGCGGCAACAGACTATGCTGCGTCAGGAACTCTGCATCCTCCTTCGTGTAAATATCATTGGTGATCACCGCAAGACTATAGATGCTGGCCAAATGCCGAGTCAGTCGCTCGATAAGAGCCGTCTTACCCGATCCCACCGGCCCCGCAACCCCGATCTTTATATAGTTTCTATTATTCATATCATTAAGACATATACAACCTCGAGTAAAGTTTTTCATGCTGCATACACCGGATATCCAGCCCCGTACAACACAACCCGATCATTTCCACATCCGGCTCCGGACTCTTCTCCACCAATTCCGCGATCAGCGGCTGCAACCCAAACAACAAGTCCTGCCCATCCTGCTGCCCTATCGGGATCAGCTTCACACAGTTCGTCACCATCCCCGCCGCCGCATTATAATAAAACCCCGTCAACGCCTCCCGCAATCCAACCCCCAGCAATCCCGCAACATATCCAAACGCCACCGCATAATGTTTCGGCCTGTATCCCTCCCGACAAACTTTTTCAAATACCTTCAACAACCGTGTCCCCAATTTCCTGCTCGCCTCCCTCATCTCCCTCGGTATCTTCACCGCCTCACATAACCGATCCAATTCCTCCAGCCGCACCACATCCGCCCCATATGCCAACCCCACCAGCGCCGCATCCGTATAAAATAGATTCGTCGATAACATATCCCTCACAAACCTCCCGGCACTCGCGACATCACATACCACCCCCTCCTGCACATAGGTCTCCAGCCCCCCCGAATGCGCATAGCCGCCGATCGGCAAAGCCGGATCACTCAATTGCAAAAGATGTAATAAGCTAAGACTCATCTGGGATTGGTAATTTGCAGGATCCTCGAAAACAGACTCCCGCTATGTTCATGACCCGCAACAGTAGATCGCAACGGATATAATAATTTCCTATCCTCCCTGCTCACCATATACCCCGAAGCACCCAACCATCTATACAACGGCTCCTCAAAAGGTGCTAACAATACCCCTTCATCAATAAACAAAGGCAAATGCCTGTTCCCTATCTCATAACAAACCGCAGCAACAGCAGCCAGCGAAACCATCGGTATCACCACAACGGCACAAGGAATGATCTCCACCACAATAACTACCTCCTCATCCGCATACAACAGATCCCCCTCCATCAACGCAGGACTCTCATTCAAAAACCGCAACGCCACTTCCCGACCTCCGGCACTCTGCTTCCGCATCACCCGCTTACCCGTCTCATACCACTCCAGCCGAAGAGCATCGATCCCTCTCCCCCCAATAGCAAAAGACCCTATCCGTCCTATTTTCTCCTGTATCAGCATATTGTTCAAAATAAAAAGTACCGCTGCGCCAAAGCCAGCTCCTTAGCCGGCTCACAGCTCACCACCTTCCCATCCACTTTTACTTCATAGTTCTCCGGATTCACCTCGATCGACGGCGTCCCGTTATTCAATACCATATCCGCCTTCGAAATATTTCTGCAGTTCTTTACCGGTAATACCTGCTTTTGCAGTCCATACCCCTTCACCGTCTCAAGAGACAAGCCCGAAACAAAGCTCGCACAGGTCGCAAACAGCGCCTTTCCATAGGCCCCAAACATCGGTCTGTACATCACCGGCTGAGGCGTAGGGATACTCGCATTCGGATCACCCATCCTGGCCCCGATGATCATACCCCCCTTGATGATCAACTCCGGTTTGGCGCCAAACAAAGCTGGCTTCCACAAGACCAGGTCCGCCATCTTCCCCCGCTCGATACTCCCCACATAGTCAGCAATACCATGCGTGATGGCAGGATTGATCGTATACTTGGCTACATAACGCCTCACCCTAAAATTATCATTCCCCCTCTCCGCATCCTCCGGCAACGCACCCCTCTGTTTCTTCATCTTATCCGCCGTCTGCCAGGTCCGCAGGATCACCTCACTCACCCTGCCCATCGCCTGCGAATCCGAACTCATCATGCTGAACACCCCCATGTCATGCAGGATATCCTCAGCGGCTATCGTCTCAGGCCGGATCCGGCTGTCGGCAAATGCCACATCCTCCGGAATAGACTTGCTCAGATGATGACAAACCATCAGCATATCCAAATGCTCGTCTATCGTATTCACCGTATAGGGCCGCGTAGGATTGGTCGACGAAGGCAGGATGTTCGGATACATTGCCGCCCGGATAATATCAGGCGCATGCCCTCCACCCGCACCCTCCGTATGATAAGTATGGATAACCCTTCCGCCTATCGCCTCCAGCGTCCTTTCCAGGAATCCCGCCTCATTCAGCGTATCGGTATGAATAGCCACCTGCACATCGTGCCTGTCCGCAACCCGCAGCGAAGCCTCGATCACCGCAGGCGTTGCCCCCCAGTCCTCATGGATCTTTAACCCGATAGCTCCCGCAACGATCTGCTCCTCCAACGGCGCTTCAGTAGCACAGTTGCCCTTCCCCAAAAATCCCAGGTTCATAGGAAAAGCTTCCGCCGACTCCAGCATCTTCTGAATATTCCAGGCGCCCGGAGTCACCGTAGTCGCATTCGTCCCATCGGCAGGCCCCGTTCCCCCACCAATCATCGTTGTTATACCACTGTACAAAGCATGATCGATCTGCTGAGGACATATAAAGTGTATATGTGTATCTATCCCTCCGGCAGTGGCAATCAAACCCGCCCCACCATGTACTTCGGTAGCGGCCCCAATAACCATCCCCTCATCCACTTCCATAATATCCGGGTTACCCGCCTTGCCGATCCCCACTATCTTCCCATCACGAATACCAATGTCCGCCTTTACAATACCCCAGTGATCGATAATGATCACACCCGTGATCACAAAGTCCAATACCCCCTCTCCACGCGTAGCCGTCGCAGACTGCCCCATCCCATCCCGGATGGTCTTACCGCCGCCAAACTTCACCTCATCCCCGTATACCGTATGATCCTTCTCGATCTCGATAAACAGCTCCGTATCGGCAAGACGCACCTTATCTCCTACCGTAGGACCATAAAGATTTGCATACTTTGTGCGATTGATAGAAAGACTCATACAGTAGGCCCGTTTACAAGATTATTAAACCCTACAGCCCGACGCAAACCGCCCAGCTCCACCAGCTCCACCTCCTTCTCCTCCCCTGGCTCAAATCGCACCGCCGTCCCCGACGGAATATTCAATCGCATCCCCATCGCCAGCGAACGGTCAAATTCCATCTCCCGGTTAACTTCAAAAAAATGAAAATGCGAGCCGATCTGAACAGGACGATCTCCCTTGTTCACCACCGTTACCTTCCTGGTCGCCCTGCCCGCATTGCAGACAATAGCCTCCTTACCTAATATATATTCTCCTGGTATCATCGTATTCATCCACCCAACACCGCCACAACCTCACCTGATCGGATCATGCACCGTCACCAGCTTCGTCCCATCCGGAAACGTAGCCTCTATCTGTATCTCCTGTACCATCTCCGGTATCCCCTCCATCACATCCTTCCGCGACAAAATAGTCGTTCCATACTGCATCAGCTCCGCAACAGGCTTCCCATCCCGCGCAGCCTCCTGCAGCCTGCTGCTGATCAACGCTATCGACTCAGGATAATTCAGCTTCAGCCCCCTGGCCAGACGCTTTTCAGCCAGTTCTCCCGCGAGGAACAACAACAATTTCTCCGTTTCTTTCGGTGACAAATGCATATAAAAGTAAATTTAAGCCTTTCTCCTCCTCCCTTCCAATATCTTGTAAAAGCTCCTCGTCCTTACCTCCTCCAGGCTCAAACCCGTCGTCAAAATTTCCTTCTCCCCAATAGCCCCACAATTCATAGCCTTTAAAAAAAAGTTTAATAACCCCTGCCCCGTCGCCGCATCATCAAAGATATCCCCCGTCAGCGTCGACACAGCACTGCGATCCACAAAAATTTTCAACCGGTGTACGGCATCTTCCAGACTGCTCAAAAAGAACACATAGGTCGCCGCATATCGCATCGGCAATTGCGCCGGATTCAGATCCCATCCCTGGTAAAACCCGTTGATCAGCGAATGCATCGTATGCCCATATCCCGTCCGCCACGCCTTGTGTACCGCTTCCCTGTCCGGACCGACAGGTATTATATTTGTCGCTCCATCCGAAAGGAAGATCCCCGTCCCCGCGAGCGCCACCTTCGTCATATGATGTGCAAAATCACAGACCGGATGCCCCATCGTCTGGTACCGCGCCGTTATCCCGCAGGAAGCCGTATAATCATAAGTCCCAAAATGAGCCGCTATACACCTCCCCTCCGAAGCCCTGATGATTCGCATCAACGGATTTCGCCCCTCCTCATCCATGATGATCTGCGTAGCCTCTACCATCGTCTCCATCTTCAAAGACCCCTCCGGTAAACCATTCTCCCGTTCAAGCAATTCAAAAAGTCGCACCAGCGTTCGCACCTGCTCCGGTATCGTGACCTTCGGCAACATCACCACAAAATTCTCCGGCAATACCCCACCCGTCTTTTTCATCAGCTCCGTTACAAAAAGTTCCAGCGTCCGCACACTCCGGTATTTCAGATCCTCCGTAAAAGGCTTGATCCGTATCCCAATAAAAGGAGACACCGTCTTATTCTTCATCGCCGTCGCCAGCTCTCCCGCTGAGCTGATGGCCACAGCATCTTCTTCCCCATCCGGCCTGTTGCCATATCCGTCCTCAAAATCGATCCGAAAATCTTCCACCGGCTCGGTCTCTAATTTCCGTATCACCTTATTATATACTGTCCAGGATAGCCAGGCCTTTTCCTTCAGCCGCTGCTCCTCACTCATCCCCTCCAATTGCCGCTCCAACGCCTCCACCCCTCTTTCCGTTTGCGGAAGATCGGCATGCCCCTCCAACGACAACGCCCGCGCCAGCTCCACAAAATTCGGAGCATAGGTCCGCAAATTCTTCAACGCGATCCCACCCATTTTTACACAGGTGTCACTCTTAAAAAGATTGGCGCCACCATACACCGTATGCACCGGCTGCCGATCCGGTCTGTCACCGGGATAACTGGACTGGAAAGCCCGGTTGGCCTTTCCCAATTCCTGCATCAAACGTTCTTTTTCGCTCATAGTAAAATCTTAAGAACCCCTATACGTAGAATAACCCCAGGGGCTCAACAATAAAGGAATATGATAATGTTCATCATCCGTCACCTCAAAATGGACTTCCACAAATGGATACAAACTATCCACAGACTGCCGGCTAAAATAAGCCTTTGTCTCAAACCGTAAAGAATAAATCCCGCCGTCCAGATCCCACCCACCCAGACGCCCATCCGCACTTGTAAGCCCACGAGTCATCTCCGCCCCCTCATACATTAAAATAACTTCTACATCCCCCGCCGGACGGCCCAGCGATACATCCAGTATATGCGTCGTTATCCTGCTCATGATAAAAGTTTTTCCAGTCTTATCCTTGTGATCTTCTCCTGCTCCCCCATCGCGATCAATATCTCTTCCTCCGGCGTTTTCTCCAATCGCTTTCTCAGCAACCCAAGCATCTCCTCCGCCGACTTCCCCGTAGCGCAGACGATAAAGATATACCCGAATTGCTCAAAGTATTGCTTATTCCCCTCCGCCAACGCCTCCAACACTTCAGCCCCAGCCCGACTCGTCCCCGCCTGCTCCGCCGCAGCAACACCCGTCACCCGCTCCCCGATCCTCGGATGAGCACGGAAAGCCTCCAGCCAATCCTCCTCCGTACATTCCCTCCACACAAGAGACGCAGCAGCATACAGACCCGTCGCCGAACCCACAGGGAACAGCTCCATCATCCCCGCTACCCAGGCCGAACTCCCGCAACAGTTCCACAACGCTTCACTCAGCGCCGCCTCATCAAGCCAGTTCAGATCTTCCAGTGTCATATAGCCGATGGATATCGATTCACATTCTTATAATAAATATACACCGCCGGCTCCTTGCCCATAGCCGTGAACCACTGCTGACAATAAGGCGCCATCCAGATACTGTCTCCCTTCTTTACCGGATACCAGTCCTGGTCCAGCCGGTATATACCCTGACCCTGTAAATACAATAACCCATGCTCCATGACATGCGTCTCTACAAACGGCAGATGACCACCCGGATCATAGGTAAATATATTCACAGCCATGTCAAAAGCCAGCTCATCCGGCAAAAGGATCTGCATCCTCAACGCTTCATCACCCAAAAAGATATCCGTCTTCACATCCTCCGCCTTCCCAAAAAAGATCCCCGGAGCAGCTGTCCCCTCCAATACTGTATAGACCTTATGAAAGCTCAACAGCTGCGTCCCTCCTTCCATATCATACAGACTATACTCCTTTCCCACTGGTATATAGACATAGCTCCCCACCGACATCTTCTTTAGCTCCCCGCCAACTACCGCTTTCCCCTGTCCACTCACAACATAAAAGAAAGCCTCCGAGTCCACCGTCCTGCCGGTCACCACACCACCGGCCTGGAAGGTCACGATGGTCTGCATAAAATGCGCCCCCATCGCCTCATTAATGATAACATTCACCGTACAACCCGTCCAGCCGGGGATGACGCTATTGATGTACCCATCCGGACTGATCAACGCATGACTTTTCTTTACTACCGATCTCGTTAATGCGGATATTTCCATATTTCAAACAATTGATTGTATAAATTTTTCTGCCACCGCCAACGCCGCCTCCAGGTCCTTTTCCTCCACATCCTCCAACGGATTATGACTGATCCCCTTGAAACAACGCACAAATAACATACAGACCGGTGACACAACAGATACCGGCACCGCATCATGCCCCGCCCCACTCACCAGCTCCAGCACTTCATATCCCTCAGCCGCCACAGATCGCCCCAGCAGCTCCCTCATCCGGACATCACAGCTCACCGGCGACGAAACCTGTATGATCCTCCAATCTACCACAAGCCCCCGCCTCCGGCCAATTTCAGTACACAACTTTCGCAGCCGTTCGTGCCCCTGCGACAACACCACCTCATCCGCACTCCGGATATCAACACTACAAACCACCTCACCCGGGATCACATTACTCGCCGCATCCGTTATCTGCAACTTTCCCACCGTAGCCACCAACCCCAGTTTCTCGACTTCCAGAACAAATTCCGCCGCACCACACAAAGCATCCCGTCTCATATCCATCGGCACCGTCCCCGCATGTCCCGCCATCCCCTTAAAGATTACCTCCGCCCGCACCTGCCCCGCAATCGCCTTCACCAGCGCCACAGGAATATTTCGCTCATATAACACAGGCCCCTGCTCGATATGTATCTCAAAATAACCCAACCACCGTTCCGGAGCTATCCTCTCCCCCTCCAACATCCCCGCGTCCCCACCCATCACATCCAAAAGACTCAGCCCACCCTCATCCCTCCGCTCCAGCATCTCCGGCTCAAAACTACCAGCCACCACCTTACTCCCCAAATAAGTCGTATGAAAACGTACTCCCTCCTCATCACAAAAAGCTATTAGCTCTATATCAAAAGGAAGCCTCACCCCATTTTTAATGATATTCTCCACCAGATCCAACCCCATCACCACACCCAACGGCCCATCCCAACGACCCGCATTCACCACCGTATCGATATGCGAAGCGATCACCAACGTCTTCTCACCATCCCCCTTCCACACACCCCTCACATTCCCTATCGTATCCACCCTCGCCGTCAAACCCGCCTCAGCCATCCAATCCAACACCTTCTTCGCCGCCACCTTCGCAGCCGCCGTACCATAACGACGCGTAATACCCAAACCATCCTCACTTACAGATGCCAGTTCATCGATCCGGGTCTTCACACGTAATATCCTGTCTTTCATAACACAACCCTCCCTTTATTTAAAACCATAACACCACCTTTATCAAATACCTTTTCTCCCCCCAGCCAGGTCTGCTTCACTACACCATATAATTCTTCTCCCAGATAAGGCGTTCCCTTATGCTTATGATAAAGCCCCGACTCTTCTACCACAAACGATTGCCCCGGATCCCAGCACACAAGGTCTGCCCGGTACCCCGAAGCAATCCTTCCCCGATATAAAGACTGACCCGCCAGAACAGCCGGCGCAGAACAAAGCCACCTGCCCACATCCTCCAATCCAAACCCCCGCTTTTGAGCAGCCGTCCACAATACCGGCAAAGCCAGCTGCAGAGAGCTGATCCCACCCCAGGCCCTCATAAGATCACCACTCTCTGCCATCTTCATTACAGGCGGCGCCGGACTATGATCCGTAGCCACAAAGTCGATCACCCCCTCTCGCAACCCCTCCCACAAAAGCTCATTATTCGCCCTCTCCCTTATCGGCGGCGCACACTTAAAATACGTCTGCCCATCCCCGATATCCTCCGCCGCAAAATACAGATAATGCTGCGCCGTCTCCACCGTCAGGAGCAACCCGCTCGCCTTCGCCCGCCGGATAGGCCCGATAGAAGACGCCGAAGACAAATGCACAATATGCGTCCTGCACCCATACTCGGCACAAAGCCGTATCATCAGCGCGATAGCATCATCCTCCCATCGCGCCGGTCTCGACAATAAATAGTTAGCATACGATCTCACATCCCCACCACCCCTCACGGCAACAGGACTCTCCAATTCACAATGTACCAGCAAAGGCAACCCACTCTCCGCGATCACCGGCATCACCTTCCTCAGATCATCCTCCCTGACATTCGGAAAGGCATCGATCCCCGAATGCGTCAAAAATGCCTTGAACCCCAACACACCCCGGCTTATCAACCCGGCTATCTCCCCTTCATTCCCCGGCACCACCCCACCCCAGAAACCACAGTCGCAATGTAACTGCCCCGCCGTCGCAGCTACCTTCTGATCCAACGCCTCCACCGTAGTCGTCACAGGCGAAGCATTTAAAGGCATCTCCACCAGCATCGTAAGGCCCCCCGCAATAGCAGCGCGGCCAGCCGTATCAAACCCCTCCCAATCCGCCCTCCCCGGCTCATTGATATGCACATGCGGATCGATCCCCCCCGCCATGACCACAAGATCCTCCAGATCCACCATTTCGACCCCATCCGCAATAGCCAGCCCCCTCACAACACAGCTAATGATCCCCCCTTCCATAAAAAGAGTAGCCTCCCTCACCCCCTCCGGAAGGATCATTCGCTTACTATGTATCGCAACGACAGCTTTCGGCATTTTAGTAAAAGGAAGTTAAGAATAAAAAAGTTATCTTGGTGTATGGTTATTCGTTTAGATGAGAATGCCTATGGCAAGAACGCTATCAACCTCTCAAAGGTCATCCGCTACCCGGACAGACACGAGATACGCCACATCTCCGTAAATATATCCCTGCAGGGAGACTTCGATACCGTACATACCCATGGCGACAATACAAAGGTCCTGCCCACCGATACGATGAAAAATACCGTATACGCCCTGGCAAAAGATCAGTTCACCGCCTCCATCGAAGAGTTTGGACTCTGTCTCGTCGATCATTTCCTGTCCAACAACCCCCAGGTCACAGAAGTAAAAGGCAGCCTCACAGAACATGCCTGGCAAAGAATGTCATTCGACGGAACACCACACCCCCATTCCTTTGTCAACGGCGGTACCGAAAAACACGAAGCCATCGTTACCCGAAACCGCCAAAACCTGATCCTCTCCTCCGGTATAAAAGACCTCCTGATCCTAAAGACCACCGATTCAGGTTTCGAAAATTATATAAAAGACAAATACACCACGCTAAAAGAGACAGCAGACCGCATCTTCTCCACACAAGCTGACATCACCTGGACATATGACGGCCTGCCTTCCGACCCCAGCCGCCTCTACACCGGCATCCGCGAAAACCTGCTCCATATTTTCGCCACCCACAAAAGCCTCTCCGTACAACATACCCTCTATGCCATGGGAGAAGACGTGCTCAAAAACTTCCTTCCCGTAAAAGAGATCACGCTGAAAATGCCCAACAAACACCATATCCTTTTCAATCTCCAACAATTCGGCGCCGACAACAACAACGAAGTCTTCATCGCCACCGACGAACCTTACGGTTTTATCACCGGCACCCTCTCCCGCAGCTGATTCGTCTCAAAACCGGACACCGGACATATCAGGACCGTACACTCTCCTTCCCACACAAAAACATAATCAACTGACTATCAACTAACATCAAAAGTTGGCACTGCGATGGAATTACTCTCTGGCATAACACACAAAAAACAAAAAATATGAAATCGCAGATTCACAAACACCTTAAAAAGACATATATGACCGTGCGTAAACAGTTACTTTTCGCCGCCGCTTTAACACTCGCAACAACCTTCAGCTTTGCCAACACCAACAACGGAGAGACATCAACTTCCTTCCGCCAGGATTTCAGGAACGCAAAGCTCATGAGCACCGAACAAAACAACAACTTCACCAAATTTACCTTTACAACAAATGGCGTGATCATGTCCGCCTTCTATTCCACAAGCGGAGATTTATTAGCCGTGACCCGCAACATCGTATCTTCCCGGTTGCCCATCAACCTGCTCACAAACCTGAAAAAATACTACAGCACCTCCTGGATCACCGACCTCTTTGAACTCAAAGCAGAAAACCAGGATTGCTATTATATCACCCTCGAGAACGCAGACACAAAAACAACCCTCCGCTCCGATGGCGATAGCTGGGAGATCTATTCCACCACAAAAAAATAATATCCTTATAAATTATGTATATAGGCAAACATCAGCCCCACGGAGAAAAAGCTGGCCCGCGTATTATGCGCATCCCCCAATAACAGGTTTTGCTCACTCGCAGAAGTCATGTTCACCGACTGAGGGAATTTCGAAGTACGACCATAATCCAGCAATAGACCCGCCCGAAGGTTGAACTTCCGACGCCTTACATTCCCCCCCAACTGCAAATGATATATATCGTAATGGGAAGTATTCGGCACAAAACCGCCATCATCGGCATAACGACTGCTGTCCGCATAACTAAGATCCGTTCTCAACGCCAGAAAACCAGTCAGGTCCGGCTTTAACTGACAGCTGACCCCAAACCCAAAATTTAGTACAGGCCTGCGCGCATCTTTAAATTTCAGCTCGTCCGATGTAAAAAAATTCTCATCATCGTTAGTCCGTATAAAATAAGCAGGACGCGGCGTTATAATATTATATTCTTTCACACCGGCAAAATATTCGGCGCTGACATACACCCGACCCCACCAGGTCTCCCGTGCATACCCACCCGCAATACTTAGAGGCATCCTGTATTTCTCTTTCAGCTTTGTCTCCCTCGTACTGGCCAGCATGTTCATCGTGTCCGTGGGAGAGAGGCGCAGGTCGGTAAACAAATAGTCCACAAGCAGCTGCCCGTTGCTGATCATCTTCACCAACGGCGACGTAATGGTCAACCCCGCATGATCCCTACCCTTATCATACGCAAAACCCGTCTTGAATTTCAGACTCACATTATAATGCGTGATCTGGTACAAGGTCTGAGCATCGGCAATAGGAGGCAGCCCGTTGGAAGAAGTATTCACCAGCGCCCTCGCACTATAATTCTCCTCAATATGCTGCTCCCGGTATACCCCTTCCATCGAAAGCCCCCACGCAAAATTGGAAGAAAGCTGAAAACCCGTACTCAGCAAACCCGACGTCTCATTGATGATGTTTTGCGAACTGTACTGCGCCAGAAAATTCTCAGCACCCGGACTGTACGAGTCACTGAGCACATTATACTTCCCATCCAATTGCTGCGTCGTCTGATAGGCGATCACCGGGTTGTGGATCAGCGCATACGCAATAGTAAAGCGCTTCTTACCCTTTATCGACAGAATACTCGAAGCCATCACCGGCACAACGCTCACATTCGAGGATTTGAGATTGAGCCCATTGCCCACCCCGTCTTTTATCGATATAGCATTGAACTGATACACCGATCCGCTGATCGTCGCGGAGTTCTTGGTGTTATAAGCCAGAAGAGCCGGGTTGAAATATAATACCCCACTGTCCCCGGTAAAGGCGACCGCAGCACCCGGCGTCAAAAAACCGGCCGGATTATAGGCAGCTGACCAATAGTTCGCATCCTGTGCATCCACGGTCAAACACAAACCCATTCCCACCAGCAGTAAGTAGAATTTCCACAAAATATAAAGGTTTCAAGTAATATAATATTTTTACATAACTTAAAAAAATATTATGAGATCACTTAGCCTTCTTTTGATCGGGCTGACAGCCCTTTCCGGCAACATCATTCACGGGCAAAATCTCAGCTTCAGCCCTCCCGTTAACTTTTTACCAAACGCCACTTCTACAAAAGCCATCGACATTACTCTTTTTAAAAAGACCCACTTCGTTACCTGGAACGACACCCGTAGCGGCAGTATCCACGTCACCTGGCTGGGCAAACAATATTCCGATCCCTCCGACTACAGCGATGCCACCATCCCCGAAGCCCAAAGTTCCTTTGCACCCGTCCTTCGCGCTACCCCCGATCACATTTATGTCTTATGGATAGATAAAGATGGTACGATCAAATACGCCATCAACAGCAGCGATACCGGTTTCACAAATAGCCCGGCTCACACGATGCAGGCCTCCGGATCGTTAGGCATCACCGCCGCCTGGACAGGCGAAAGCATCGTCATCGCCACCCACGCCACCGACAAAGGATCCCTGCTCTATACCACCGCCACCATCGGCCCAGGTGGCCTCCTCCAAACAACCGAACAAAAAAAGGTCCCCGCCAAAAGCTCCGACTACCCCTTCGTCGTCGCCCGCACCCCCGATACCATACGCCTCCTATGGCGCGGTTATAAAGACGAAGGCATCTATTATGCCGACGCCAGCCTCACCACCAGCGCCTGGACAAAGACCAGCCAGCTGCCAAAGGCAAAGACAAGACTATCCCCCGCCATCTACCGCGTATTCGATTCCGATAAACTCTTCTACATCTGGAAAGGAGACAACAAAGACAACCACCTGTATTATAGCACCGAAGAAAAAGACGAAAAGCCCTCCGCAGAAAGCGAGCTCCCCAGCTATTTCTCCACGCAAACCGCAGTCTCTATCTGTAACATCGATAAAAAAAGATTCATCCTCGCCTACACAGGCCCCGATAACAAACTCTATCTGTCATGGTTTATCAATTATAACCCCGGCCGCTGGATGGAAGAATCACTCTACCCCGCAAAAGCAGCCTATAGCCTGAAAGACATCGCCCTACCCGGCGCCCACGACGCCGGCATGTCCGTCCTGACAGCCACAGGTGGCCAGCAAAGTGGCACCATAAATGAATGTAATACCCTCACCCAAACCCAGGATATAAAAGCACAGCTCAACGCCGGCATCCGCATGTTCGATCTCCGCATCGGTACTTATAATAAGACCCTCTATACAAAACATTGCTCCTCCGACTGCATGGCCGAAGCCATCGGCGGCGGATACGGTGAACGACTCGGCACCATCCTCTATTCCATAAGAGACTTCCTCACCACCAATAAAAAAGAGACCCTCATCCTCTCCTTCAGCCATTTCTGCGAGAAAGAAGCCTCCGCGACCCTGGTCGCCAAATATATTATCGATACGTTAGGCAGTGAATTCATCTTCGCGGGCAAAGGAAAAAAACTCGATGACATCAAGCTCGAAGAGCTGGCAGGCAAGGTCATCATCGTCTTCGAACAATACGCTACCTCCGATAAACTTAAACTCATCGACTCCTGCTCCATCGCCCCCTCATCCGACTGCTTTATCAACTTCCGAAGGGAATATGCAGCAACCAATGTCCTCAATGACCTTCTGCAAAAAGAACATACCTTTTTTACCAGCCTCTCCACCAGCAGACACAACGACCTCGTCCGCCTCGACTGGCAACTGACCCAAAGCAGCGACGAAGCAGCCATGGTCTGCAACGATTTCCAAAGCGAGAACATCAACCCATTGATCAATGGCGCTATGCTGCTGACCAATGCCCTCCGAAATCACCATAGTATAAAAGACCTCTCCCTCATCGGCAACAGATCAATACTGCCCCAGCTCAACCGCTGGCTGGCCGATGGCACCATCAACAAACACAACAAACCCAATATCCTTTATGTCGACGTCGCCGGCGGATGGATCACCGATTATTGCATCCAGCTCAACGACAATCCCCTATACCAGAAATAACCTTATCGTAAAAACCCTTCCTTTTTCATCCGCTGCAACACCACCTTGCTCACATCCGCAAAGAGCTCGCCCCGGTCCGGCGGATTGATAGTTGTCGTATTCGCCGTCCAGATCAGCTTATTTTTTTTCAGCGAGAACACCGTCACCTCCACATCATAAGATTTATCAGTAGTATAATAACCCGCATCATAAAAACCCGACCAGGAATACCTCCAGTATCCCCTCCATGACCGGTAATAGACAGCATTGTTTCCCGGAACATAACGGGTACTCTTGTTGACATCCACCAGCCGCATCAGCACGATCCCGTCATAACCAGCCCTTTTCAGCTGCTGATTATACATCTCCTCGTCATCTTTCAGATCATCATCGCCCAGCTCCTTATAAGACGGCACAGCCTTTCCCGGAAAAAGGGCTGCCATATCATCCTCCACCCGATGCCGAACCGTCTGATTTTTTAACAGGGCCGCCACAACAAACTTATGTACATCCGCCGTGTCTACCACGATAGATGGGTCTCTCCAACTGTCTACAATATGCGTACCCGGCCCGCAAGCCACCAGCAACAATAAAGCTGCATTGATCAGGATCATTCGTATCATAAGTATAAGTTTTCCTTTTACCCACCATGCCTCGCCTGGATGACCTCCGCCATTATGCTCACCGCTATCTCTTCCGGCGTCTGGCTCCGGATCGATAAACCCGCAGGCGCCCGCATCCTCCCCAACCATTCCTCACTTATGCCCTCCAACCGATAGTCCGCCATCATCTTCCCGATCTTTGCCTTACTACCCAATAACCCGAAGTAACGAAACTCCATCGGAAGCAAAACCCGCACCGCTCTGTCATCCGTCCGATACCCCTGCGTCATTACTATCACATACGAATGCGAACCGGCTTTAACCAGTTCTCCCAATTCAGCATAGTCCCCCACCAAAACCTTCTCCTGCACATACTCATTTCTTGCCACCGATCCCAAACCACTCCGGTCATCGAACAACGTTATGTAAAAATTCATGGTCTGCGCGATCCTCGACAAAGCCAGCGCACAATGCCCCCCGCCGACAATAAAAAGCCGGTCGACATATCCCGTCTTCTCCAGGTAGACCCAGTCCTCCTCCGATCTCTTCTCAAAATAATATCCAGCCTCGGGAACCACAGCCGAAAACCCTATCCCCTCCGGCGACAGCCGCAGACAGCCATTCCGGTTCGATTCAAGAGACTCTACCAGCGCCCCTATAGCCACCCCATCCCCTGCCCTTAATGTATATAGTAAAATAGTTTGCTCACCCGAACAGATCATCCCACTCTGATCCTTCGTTGCTTCCTTATCGTGCACTTGCCTTCTCAACGACAACATTGACGTCCCGTGCCGCAACAACTCCCTGCCCATCTCCAAAAATTTATGTTCCATGATCCCCCCGCCAATAGAGCCCTCCGTCTCCCCCTCCCCATTCATCACCATAAAAAAACCCTGCCTCCCCGGACTGCTCCCCTTACTCTCCACCACATACAACAACAACACAGGAATACTCCTTTCCAGGCTGGACAAAGCCAGACGCCACAGAGACATTCTCTTATCCCACAACATGCTTCAGTTTATTTGAATACAACCCCATCAGGGCTTTCTCAGGCGTAAGTGGAGCATTGAACGGTATCACCGCTGAAGGATTAAAAGCAAGCATCGCATTTCGCAAAGCAAAATAGGCGCCAATGCCATACATCAAAGGAGGCTCACCCACCGCCTTGCTCCGAAATATCGCCAGGTTATCCGGCTCCCCGGGCGAGGATCGCCCCAATTGCGACGCACTTGGACGTAAAAAATCAACGCTTATTTCCTCCGGCACAGAATAAATATCAGGGACCTTATAAGTAGACAACGTATTCGAACGCAACCGCCCCATCTCATCATACACCACCTCCTCCATCGTCATCCATCCGATCCCCTGTACGATCCCACCCTCTATCTGCCCCCTGTCGATCGTCGGATTCATGCTGACACCCGAATCATGCACCACCTTCACCGCATCCAGCTTATACCGCCCCCTCAGACAATCCAGCGTCGCCATCACTATCGCCGTACCATATACGTGATAGGCAAACGGATGCCCCTTCTCCTTACTGGCATCAAAATGAATATCCGGAGTAGCATAATGCGCATGCTCCGAAAGACTCACCCGCCGCACAAAGGCCGCCATCACCAGCTGCTTCCAGCTCATCTCCGCTCCCCCCGGCTCCGTCGCCGCCACCTCCTTCAATCTTCCCAATATCGCCGTACACGCGATCAACACCGCCTTCCCATTCAGATCGGCTGTCGCACTCGCCGCTGTCGGCGAAGTATTGGCAACCGAAAAAGTACTTGTCGCCTGCACCTTCACCAGCGCAGGATCTATCGAAAACACCGCACAAACCACCTGTATCATCTTGGTATTGACACCCTGCCCCATCTCCACCGCACCCGTACTCACCGAGACACTCCCATCCGTATACACATGTACCTGCGCCCTCGCCTGGTTCATCAACGTTTTTGTAAACGAGATCCCAAAACAAACAGGCATCAACGCAAGCCCCTTCTTAAACAGGGTATTATCCCTGTTGAATTTCTCCACATCTCCCCGCAACGCCTCGATATCATACAGATCCTCCGCCTTTTGCCAGCACGCCTCCGCCTCACTTACCGCCAGTTGCCCATAAGGAAAGACATCCCCCGTCTTTTGCAGATTCCTTTTCTGGATCACCGCAGCAGACACCCCCAAAGTCTCGGCCGCTTTTGCAATGGCAGCCTCTATCACAAACATACCCTGCGGACCGCCAAAACCCCTGAACGCCGTATTCGGCGGCAGATTCGTCCGGCAGCTATAGGCCGTGGCCCGCACATTCGGTATAAAATAGGAATTAGTACAGTGAAACAAGGTGCGCTCCAATACAGCAGGTGACAAGTCAGCCGCCGCACCCGCATTCTGATAAAAAGTCACCTCATAGGCTAATATCTTCCAATTGGCATCCAGACCGATCCTAAAATCAGAAGAATAAGGATGCCGCTTCCCCGTCATGACCATGTCATCGGTCCGGGGCATCGAATATTTTACCGGCTTCTTCAAATGAAGACAAGCCAGCGCACAAAGAGCAGCCCAGCCATTGGCCTGGTCCTCCTTGCCGCCAAACCCTCCTCCCAGCCGCGTCACTTCTATGTCCAGCGCATGCATCGCCAGCCCCGTCACCTTCGAAACAGCCCGCTGTACTGCCGTCGGGGCCTGAGTAGAAGAATAGATCCGGATCGTTTGATTCTCCAGCGGCACCGCATAGGCCCCCTGCGTCTCTATATACAGATGTTCCTGCCCGTTCGTATCCGTCCGCCCCTCGATAATGTGCTCACATTCACCCATGACCGCATCCACATCCCCAAGCCGGAAAGTCCGCGGCGGCACGATCAGCTCCCCCTCCGCCTGCGCTATCCTCGGATCGGTTATCACCCGCAACGGCTCGATCTCAACCCTTATCTTCCCCACCGCATGCCTCGCCGCCGTCTCCGAAACAGCCACGACAAAAGCCATAGGCATCCCGCAAAAATGAACATGCCCCTCGGCAAACAATGGCTCGTCCGGCACAATACCCCCGATCTGGTTCTGCCCCGTCACATCCCGAAAAGTAAACACACGCACCACCCCCGGACTCTGCTCCGCACCACTGACATCGAGATGACGAACGATCCCATGCGCAACAGGCGAACCAAAGACAGCCCCAAACAGGCTGCCCCTTATCAAAGGAATATCATCCAGGTAAATGGACTCCCCCCTCGTATGTGCCGCAGAATCGATGTGTTTCATAATACCTCCTCCACCGGTAACTCCGGAAACAAGGTTAAAAAATGCGCCTTGATCAATTGCCCCAGCAATAGTCGCTTATACGTCTCCGTCCCCCTCGCATCACTGATCGGCGAGATCTCAGCTTGCGCCCTCTCCACCACCTCCTCCAACAACTCCACATCCGGCTTACGGCCACTCATCACCGCCGACGCCCCCTCCAGCCAGGCCGGAACAGGCCCAACCCCTCCGGCAGAAATATGCCCCTCCACGATCCTCCCCTCCGACATCCTCACCAGTATCGCCGTATTCACACTCGCAATATCCAGGTTGGTCCTTTTACTCACCTTCTCAAAATGGAATAACATATCCCATCCCGGCAGATCAAAACTTATGCTTTCAATATATTCGTCCGGCTCCTTATCCAGTAACTTATATCCCCTATAGAACTTCCGCAACGGCAGCTCCCTCCGTCTCACACCATCGCTCAACATCAGTCGCGCATCCAGCGCCAGAAAAAATATCGTCAGATCCCCAATAGGCGATGCATTCACAAAATTACCCGCCACCGTAGCGATATTGCGGATAGGGGTCGAAGAGATCAGCTTCGCATATTCATCAAATTGCGCAAAAGCCCCTCGGATCACCGGTGACACGATCATATCCGAAACCGTAGCCGCCCCACCAATAACACATTTTCCGTCCACGGCAACAATCCCCTTCAAATCCCCCTTTCCCACCATAAAATTCAGATCCGCCTCCACCATCGCTTCATGCTGCTGCACATACAGATCAGTCCCCCCTCCTAAAAACCGCGCCCCCTTCCTCGCCTGCAACACCCCATTCGGCTGCCCTCTCATCGCAGCCAGCCTCCCCGGGATCTCCGCAAACCATTCCGGCACGATCCCATTCTTTATCGCAAACCCCACCCGATCAATAGCTTCCCCATCCATCGCACCCAAAAATTCCACCACCCTCGCCAATGCCCGCTCGATCGACTTATATCCCGTACACCGGCAAATATTCCCATCCACCGCCGCCAAAGCATTCGCCTGCGTCGCCTCCTTATCGCTCAGACAGTAACCCGCCATCGATACAATAAAACCCGGTGTACAAAAGCCACACTGCGTCCCTCCCTCCTCGCCGATCACCCGCTGCAAAAAATTCAACCCCTCCCCGTTCAACCCCTCTATAGTAACCACATGTTTCTGATCCACATTCCCCAACGCCGTCAGACAGGAAGTGACCGGACGATAAACCATCCTCGCCTCCTCCACCCTCTCCCCCACCAATACCGTACACGCCCCACAATCCCCCTCCCGGCACCCGATCTTCGTCCCCGTCAAAAATTCCCCGTACCGGATAAGATCCAGTAACAACATCCCCGGCGGCTCCGCCGTCCGGACCAGCTTATTATTGAGTAAAAATCGTATCATTATAGTCCATATACAATTTACAAAATAATCAGCTCATATGAAAAAAATAACCCTCGCGATTATACTCAGCGCCATTCTTCTTTCCAGCTGCGCACAAAAACCAGTAGACAACGATGACAAAATAACCCGGGTTGAAAACAACCTCGTCGGCGCCATTCAGTCCCCCGGCGATCATCCCGCAAATATAAATGACCGTATGGCCTTTTACCATATTCACGGCCTGAGCATCGCCGTTATACAGAACTACCACATCCTCTGGACAAAAGGTTACGGCTGGGCCGATCTCATCCGAAAGATCCCCGTCACACCCCAAACCCTTTTCCAGGCTGCTTCCATCAGTAAATCACTCAACGGCGTCGGACTCCTCAAACTGGTACAGGAAAAAAAACTCGACCCCTACGCAGATATAAATACTTACCTGACAGGCTGGAAATTCCCCTATGACTCACTCTCAAAAGGTAAAAAGATCAGCGTAGCCAATCTGCTCAGCCATACCGGCGGCCTCACCGTCCATGGCTTCCCGGGTTACGAACAGGGAAAAGACCGCCCCACCATCGAACAGATCCTCGATGGAAAGACACCTGCCAATTCCCCCGCAGTCCGATCCATGTATGAACCAGGTCTCCGCTCAGAGTACTCAGGCGGAGGCATCACCATCTCCCAGTTGATCCTCACCAACATCACACACCAGGCCTATGATGAATACATGAAAAAAGAAGTATTACAACCCATGGGAATGACGTCAAGTACATACGCACAACCGCCCTCCGGCATAAAACCCGGCCTCCTCGCAACAGCCTACGACCGCAATGGAGAAGAGATAACCGGCAAATATCATATCTATCCCGAACAGGCCGCAGCCGGCCTCTGGACCAATCCCACCGACCTCGCCAGCTACATCATCGAAACACAGCTGGCTTATGAAGGCAGGTCGTCCAAAGTCCTCGACCAGCAAACTACCCGGCTCCGGCTGACACCCTATCTGAATAACAATGCCGCCCTGGGCGTTTTCATCGACAACCTCGACAGTACGGCATACTTTCAGCACGGCGGGGCAAATGAAGGATTTCGCTGCCAGTACTACGGCAGCCTGACAAAAGGGAATGGTGTAGTCGTTATGGTCAATTCCGACAACGGCAATATCATACCCGAACTCATCAACAGCGTGGCAAAAGTTTATGACTTTAAAGGACTCTACCGGAGTCGGACCACCATTGCCGTTGCAGACTCGCTCCTGGAAAAATATACCGGCCAATATGCCCTCACCCCCACCTTTATCATGGTCATTTCAAAAGAAGGCAATCAATTATTTAGCCAGGCGACAAATCAACCCAAATTCAAAAAATATGCAGAAACACCAACAAAATTCACCCCCGGCGAGTTCCCTGCAGAAATAGAGTTTATAAAAGATGCCAGCGGTAAGATCAATTCGATCACCGTCTACCAGAACGGTCAGCAGCATGAAGGCAAACGCATCACCCCCTAAACAAACCACACACACCTCACTCCCTAAACCGCTCCCCTATCGCCCGGATAACCTTTTCAAACCCCAGTCCCCACCGTATACTGTCCAAAAAGATCTCGATCTCAGCCTGCGCGTCGATCCATTCAAACAATGTACAACATTGGAAAGATCCAGTCCGAAAAAGCCAGGAAGATTCAAAACTATACCAAAACCGCGGACTCCTATACCGCATCCTCGATGGGAACGGCAGATATATCGGAGTCCCCCTCAAAGCCAGCTTCTTTGACTCAAAGCCCACCCTCGACAACCTCGAAAAGAAAATGGTCCAAAATCAGATCCTGAAATTACAGCACCAGGACCACGTCACTACCTGGGTCCAATGGAACTTAAAAGACGCAGACTCTATCGAACAATTAAGGCTCAGACTCGGCCGCCACCAGATCCGCGTGGCCCTGCAAAAGGACAAACAGGGACTCTGCCGGGACGTTACCTACATCGATATGCAAAATAAATGCATCTACAGCGGCGATGAGCTCGGCGAACGCTGCAACCACCTCGCCATCCAAAAGATCATCGACCGCGAAACCACACAAAAACTCGAACAATCCCAAAACCAGACCTATCGCCTCAGACATCACTTCTAAACCCCCTAACCCCAAAAGATCTGAATAATTTTAATCACTATATTGCAGAATCAACGCTCTGATTTGCAGGAAAAAACAATTCTAAATGAAACTCAGCTCCTTCAACAACTTGCTGCGGGTAACCCCGCAGCCCTACAGGAGATCGTAAAAACCTATTTCCCAATTCTCTGCAAATTCGCCGAAAAATATGTCCCGGACGTTTCCATCGCAAAAGACATCGTACAGGAAACCTTTATAAAGTTCTGGCAATACGACTCCCCCTTCGAAACCTGGCCCGGCCTGAAAGCCTTCCTCTTCACCGTCACCCGCAACGGCTGCCTCAACTGGCAAAGAGGAAAAGGCAGGGAAGAAGACAAACACCAGAAAAGCGCCGCCCTTGCTCCGCTCGAGACAACATCCGCCTACGACGAAATAACCCGCCTCGAACAGCTGGCCCTCATCAATGCCGTCGTCCAGTCCATGCCCGCCAAAATGCAGGAGGTCTTCCTCCTCAGCTTCCAGGAAGGGCTCTCCATCGAAGAAATAGCCCTTAAGCTCAACATCTCCGCCAAAACTGTCCGCAACCAGCGATACAACTCCCTCACCATCCTCCGCAATAAATTGGGAAAAGACAAAAGCTCACTCCTTCTCCTGCTCGGCTTCCTCCTCAAATAACCCCCCTTTCAAAAAAAAGGCAAAAAATGGCTGGGACAAATCCGGTCGGCCGGTGTCCTATATAAGTAACCAACAAGCATTGCACCAGTGGATACCAACCAGGACCAAACCGAATTCTCGCTGTACATAGGAACCTTACTGTTCAAACATGCAGACCATCAGCCCCTGACCGAACAGGAGCAAAAAGACCTGCTTGAATGGAGAGAGAGTACCCCCCAACGGCAACAGATCTTTGAAAATGCTATGGACAAGGCCGCCCTGGTTATCCAGCTGCGCCAGATCAACCATACCTATGACCCCGACGAGGCCGTCAAAGACCTTTTCCGTACCCTTGGCCTGACACCAAAAGCCAAAGAAAAACCCCTGGTCCGGCGCCTCAGCTTCCGGCTGTCCGCCGCCGCAGTGATCATTTTCCTTATCGCCGGCGCCTGGCTCCTGTTCAAAACACGATCCGACACCAGCAAGACCACTATCCAAAAGACCGTCACCGACATACCCCCCGGCGGCAACAAGGCCACATTAACCCTGGCCAATGGACGCACCATCGTACTGGACAGCGCCGCCAACGGCCTGCTGGCACAGGAACAAGACGTTCAGATCAATAAGACAGCCAAAGGTCAATTGTCCTATACCCCCGGTCAGACAACGGCCGCAGCCGTATACAATATCCTGACCACACCAAAAGGAGGAGAATACCAGCTGACCCTGCCCGACGGAACAAAAGCCTGGCTCAACGCCGCCTCCTCGATCCGTTATCCCACCGCCTTCACCGGCAACCAACGGCGGGTAGAGATCAAAGGCGAAGTATTCTTCGACGTAGCCAAAAACACAGCCCAACCCTTTATAGCAACCGTCAACGGACTATCGGTAAATGTATTAGGAACAAAATTCGACGTGATGGCCTACGAAGACGAGAACGAACTGCGCACCACCCTCGTGGACGGAAAAGTCGACATACGCTCCAATGACAACGTCGTCATTCTCGCACCGGGAGAACAAGCCATCCGCAGCAATAGCCTGGCAACCGGCAACGCTGGCGTCACAGCCCGCGGCAGCACAGCCCCCCTGATCGTAAAAGCCGTCGACACCGATAAGGAAACAGCCTGGCTAAGCGGCTTCTTCCAGTTCGATCAGCTCGACCTGCCCACGATCCTGCGCCAGTTCCGCCGCTGGTATGACATAGACGTCGAATACAAAGCAAACTATGAAGGCCGGTCATTCGGCGGACGCATCAGCCGCCGCCTGGAATTATCAGAGGCATTAGCCTTACTCGAATACAACGGAGTTCACTTTAAAATAGAAGGAAGAAAACTCATCGTCCTGCCCTGGGAGGGGGCCCCGATCAAAAAGTAAAACAAATCGACTAACCCGACTGCACCGGAAAAAAAAGCCATTCCGCGGTCCAGGCGAAATGGCAGAAATATCCGGGATTCAACCACTCACGCGGAGTGTTAACTATTCATCCCTTCAAACCAAAGCTAATGCAATTAACTGCTTTTAACAAAAAAGCCTGTCTCAGTCTGCTTATCATAGGCTTGACACTAACCGCCGTTCAACCCCTCGGCGCCCAGACCACAGCGGCCAGGATAACCCTGTCCGAAAAACACGTCAGCCTGAAATACATCTTTAACAGGATCTCAAAGATGGCCGGAATATCCATTCTCTATGACGAAAAAGCCATCGCCAACATCACCGTCGCCAACATCAATGTGACCAGCGTATCCCTGCAACAGGCCATGCAGGAATGTCTGAAAGGTACCAACCTCGACTTTGAAATAAAAAGCAATAGCATCGTCGTCAGGAAAAAAGAACCCGTTTCAGCCAGCGTCGTCCAGCAGCCTAACGATTTCTTCGTCTCAGGGAAAGTAATGGACGAATCCGGTACACCTCTCGCCGGCGTATCCATTTATGTCAAAGGAACAGAGTTGGCCCTTTCTACAGTAGAGGGAGGTTTGTTCGGCATGAACGGAGTTCCCGCCATAGGTGTCATCGTCTTCAGCTGCATCGGTTATCAAACTCTCGAGCTGCCTTACGATCACACCCGGGAGCTTAACGTTAAATTAAAAAAGAAAGTAGTCCAGCTCGCAGACGTCGCCGTAGAGGTCAACAACGGTTACCAGATCATTCCCAAAGAAAGAACCACCGGCTCCTTCGACGTCATCGACAACAAATTATTCAATCGCTCCGTATCCTCCAATATCCTCGACCACCTGGACGGCGTAGCCAGCGGTGTACTTTTTGATAACCGCCGTAACGACCCCAATGGATCCCTCACCGCCAGAGGTAATACTCAGCTCTTTTATATAAGGGGCGTCGCCACCATCCAGTCTTCCGCAGCTCCCCTCGTAGTCGTGGATGGCTTCCCCTATAATTCCGCAGAGCCTTATCAGCAGAATATCAACAACCTTAACCCAAATGATATCGAATCGGTCACCATCCTCAAAGATGCCGCAGCAGCCAGCATCTGGGGCGCCAGGGCAGGGAATGGTGTAGTCGTCATTACCACGAAATCAGGCAAGTACAATCAAAAACCACAGGTGAGCTTCAACTCCTCCGTAACCTTTACCGGCAAACCCCTGCTCTTTACACAACGGATACTGTCTACCTCCGACTTCATCGATATCGAAAAGAACCTCTACCCCCAGGGCGCCTATGACAATGTTTTCGATCCGACCCAGAACCAGGGACGGCCGCCCACCCGGGTCATCCAGCTCCTGCACGATGTCGACCAGGGACTCATCACACAGGCAGAGGCCGATGCACAGATTGCCGCCCTGTCAAAAACAGACGTTCGCCACGACGCACTCAAATACTTCTACCGCACCGGCATCGACCAGCAATACAATCTCAGCGTCAGCGGTGGCAGCCCAACCTCGAAATATTTTCTCGACGGCGGCTACGATCATCTCACCGCCCCCGACTATACTTTCCAGGACCGCTATTCCCTGAATTCCAACTATACCTTCAAACCCGCCGACGGACTTGAACTGAGCTTCCCCCTTCAATTCACCATCAACCAGACAGGGACCAACAACGGGAGCTGGAGCAACTACGGACTGGCGCCCTATACCAAACTCACCGACGCAACAGGCCATCCCATCAATGTCAATTTCACCAATGGTTACAACCAGGACTTTATCCAAAAGGCAGATGCTCTCGGTCTTTATGATATGAGCTATAACCCCATCGAACAGTTCCACGCAGCGCAATACCAACACACCAACAGCCTGCTGGCCTCCATCGGACCCGATATCAGATACAGTCTTCACAACGGCCTCAACTTTGACCTCAAATACCAGTATAGCAGAACGATCCGACAGGGGAGGACCTATCAAAGCGACAGCCTCTTCAACATAAAGAATATGATCAACAACTATACGCAGATCGATCCTACAGGAGGTCTCAGCTTCCCCATCAACCGCGGCGGCACCCTTCAGACCGACAATTATGATGAAACGGACAACAATATCCGCGCTACTGTCGGATACAACCGATTGCTCGGTAATTACCACCGCATCAACATCATCGCCGGATACGAACACAACGAGTCAAAGATCATCAGGGACTACAACGGCTGGTACGGATACAATCCCCGGACGGGTACCGTACAGACAACGGTAGACTATATCTCCTACTTTCCTCAACTCAACAACACCCTATCCGGCTCTCCCTACCCCTTTTCCAGCCCCATCTATCCACTGCAATCCGGCACCACTACCAGCTTCCTCGCCTATATCTCTTCTTTCGCCAACGCTTCCTATACCTATAGAGAACGCTATGTCCTCACCGCCAGCGGCAGGATCGACCAGGCCAATCTCTTTGGCGTGAGCACCAACGATAAGAAAAAGATCCTCTGGCACAGCGGCCTCGCCTGGAAACTCAACCAGGAACCCTTCTATAAGATAAAATGGCTGCCCACATTACAGTTAAGAGCCACCTACGGTTACCAGGGAAATACCCCCGCAGTAGGCACCCCTTCTCAAACAACCATCTCCTACAACCCGGGCAACGCGAACTCGTCCGGTCTCCCATATGCCCAGTTGAACAACATACCCAATCCCAACCTGCGATGGGAAAAAGTGGCCCAGACCAACTTCGGCATCGACTTCGCCCTCAGTAAAAATATACTCGCTGGTACCCTCGAGTATTATACCAAAAAAGCCACCGATCTCCTCGCGCCCTATCCCAGCGACCCCTCTACAGGTGTAACCTCCCGTTATAGCAACGTCGCCGATATCTCGGGACGCGGCATTGACATCACCCTGAACAGCCGCAACTTCGACAGCCGCCATTTCAAATGGTACTCCCGGCTGCTCCTGAGCCACAACACCGACAAGCTCACCAAATACTACGAGACCACCACAGCCTACCAGATCCTTAGCTATCAGGCCAACTCCAGCGCCCCTTCTTCTCCCGCAGGCGTGGAAGGACGCGCCGTATACGGAATATACAGCCTGAAGTCAGCCGGACTCGACGCAGCCGGCAACCCGCAAGGTTATGACTCCCTGGGTAAAGCAAGTACCGATTACAACCAGCTCGTCAACTTTACGCCAATAAATAAGCTGGATTACCACGGCTCGGCCAACCCCACCTGGTTCGGGAATTTTGTCAACGACTTTTCCTATAATGCCTTCACCCTGTCCGTCAACATCAGCTATAAAGCCGGTTACTACTTCCACGCACAATCCATCAATTATAGCAACATGTCCTATGGCGGCCCCGCTTTATACGATGGAACCTCCGATTATTCCAAAAGATGGCAGCATCCCGGGGACGAAAAAAAGACATATGTCCCATCGATGCCTACCCTGAACAATATGAACTACTACCGGGACCTCTTCTATCAATTCAGCTCCGACCTCGTACAAAAAGGCGACAACCTGCGATTAAGAGACATCTCCCTGAAGTATACCATCGACACCGGCAACAGGAAGTCATCCCCCTTCGCCAACCTCGAAGTATACGGATATTACCTGGCCAACGCCTTACTATGGAAAGCCAATAAGATCGGTATCGACCCGGATTATACCGTCCAGCACCAGGCAAAAAGTTACTCCATCGGTTTACGCGCAACATTTAAATAACGAATCTAAACAGTACGAAATGAAATTTTTAAATATAGCTGCGATGTTTTCCCTTGTCTGCTGCCTCTTCGCCTGCACGAAGAACGCACTCGACCAGAAAACCATCTCTACCCTCGCCATCCCCTCCACCATCGACGACTATCAGCAGCTGCTCGACGGCCTCGAAGGCGGTAACCAGATCAATGCCCCCAGCCTCTATTCCGCCCGTACCCTCGGGGATTATCTCGCCGACGAGACCTATGTCAGCGATGCCAGCTTCAACAGCTATTTCTCCGGGAGCCCCTTCATAAAAGGGGTTCTCACCTGGGACAAAAATATGTTCACCAGCCTTACCTCGTCAGCAGAATGGGATAGGGCCTACCAGGGCGTACTCTACACCAACCTCGCCCTCGAAGGCCTGGCAAAGATCACACCCGATGCCGGCAATCAGAAAGCCTGGAACCTCGCCGAAGGCATCGCCATGTTCATCCGCGGACAGCTGTTCTACAACATCGCCCAGTTCTGGTCGCCTCTCTACAACCCCGCGACAGCCGCCACCGACAAAGGCATCGTATTACGCCTGTCTTCCGATGCCGACGCGGTCTCCACCCGGGCCACAGTAAAGGATTCCTATGCTCAGATCCTCAAAGACCTGCAGGCCTCTGTACCCCTTCTGCCCGATAATTCATCGCTCAATACCCAGGTCAGCAAAGTACGCCCTTCAAAAGCCGCCGCCTATGGGATGATCGCCCGTGTTTATCTCGCCATGGGCGATTCGGCCAACGTCTTCAAATACGCCGACTCCGCCCTGCAGCTCTATTCCACCCTGATGGACTACAATACCCTTACTGGTTTCGACAATTTCAATGCCGAGACCGTCTACAGCAGCATGGACCTCAGCGGCACAATAGGGGGCGTTTATGGCCGCTGGTATGTTGACAGCAACCTCATCGCTCTCTATGACGCCAACGATCTCCGCAAAAGCCTCTACTTCGTCAATAACAGCTATACCCAGGGTAACGTTTTCGTCGGAGACTATTCGCGAAACTATTATTTCACCGGCATCGCCGTAGATGAACTATACCTGCTCCGCGCCGAAGCCAGCGCCCGCATGGGGCAGATCACGGCAGCCATAAGCGACCTGAACACCCTGCTGGTACAACGGTACAAAACCGGCACTTTCACCCCGCTCAGCGCAAGCAACCCCACAGACGCACTCACAAAGATCCTGGTCGAACGCCGCAAAGAGCTAGTCATGCGCGGCGAACGCTGGATGGACCTCCGTCGGCTAAATACCGACCCGCGTTTTGCAAAGACATTGACCCGCTCATTGCTGGGCATAGCCTATACATTGCCACCGGGTGATAGCCGTTATGTCCTCCAGGTACCACTTTATGTCATGCGCGCCTCCAACGGCAGCATCACCCAAAATCCTTAACCCCTCCTCAGCAGGAGACTATCAAACATAACATACATGCAAAGATCAATCGTGCGGGTGCAACATCTCTCACATCGCTATGGCGGTGCCCAATGGGCCATAAAAGATATCAATCTGAAAATCGACCGTCGCGGCATCCTGGGATTACTGGGGTCCAACGGCGCGGGCAAAAGCACGACCATGAACATCATCTGCGGCGTACTCAACCAGACAGAAGGCGAAGTACATATCAATGGCGTCAACTTACGCCAGCATCCGGCAGAAGCAAAAAAACATCTCGGCTTCCTCCCTCAGAAACCCCCGCTCCACACCGACCTCACAGTAGACGAATATCTCGTCTACTGTGCTAACCTGCGATCGATAGAAAAGGTAAAGATCAAAGAGGCCGTAGATACGGCAAAGGCAAAATGCGGCATTACCCACTTTAGCAAACGCCTTATCCGTAACCTCTCAGGCGGTTATCAGCAGCGCGTAGGCATCGCACAGGCCATCGTACACAACCCCGTCTTCGTAGTGCTCGACGAACCCACCAACGGCCTCGACCCCAACCAGATCGTAGAGGTAAGAAAACTCATCAGGGAAATAGCCGAAGAAAGATCCGTACTCCTCTCGACCCATATCCTCACAGAAGTACAGGCTACCTGCGACGAGATCAAAATGATCGAACACGGACAAATGGTCTTCTCCGGCACCGTCCGGGAATTTAATGACTATATCGTGCCCGACAGTTTCTTCATGACACTGGAAGCCCCGCCATCGACAGCAACCCTGCTGGACATCACCGGCATCACCGGCGTAGAACCAGCAGGCGAACGAAGCTTCCGCGTACAATATGCCGGCACATCCGACATCATTAAGAAGGTCGTGGAGCTCAGCGTAACAGGAGGCTGGCAGCTGACCGAGATCCGAATAGAAAAGAGCTCCATGGACGCCGTATTCGCAAAATTATCCGGGAAGAAACACTAACCCTAAACTACAAGCACCCACATTCAAATGAAGAAGATCTATCAGATAGCACGCGCAGAATTACAAACGCTGTTCTACTCACCGGTAGCATGGCTCATCCTGGTGATATTCTCCGTACAGACAGCCATCCTTTTCACAGATACCCTCCAGCAAAGACTCGTTTCCATCTCCCTTGGCTACCACTTCGGCGGCCTGACAAGCTGGGCCCTTGACTTCAGGGACGTACAGGCCTACCTCTACCTCTATATGCCCCTGCTGACCATGGGTCTCATGAGCCGGGAGACCAGCAGCGGCTCCATTAAGCTGCTCTATTCCTCCCCCGTTACAAACGAACAGATCATCCTCGGCAAGTACCTCGCCATGCTCCTCTATGGCCTGGTACTGACCAGCATCCTTAGCCTGCTGGCCCTGCTCGGTGTTTTTACCATCTCCCATATCGATCTTCCGATCGTATTGACCAGCCTCCTGGGACTGTACTTACAGATCTGCGTTTATGCCGCGATCGGGCTTTTTATGTCCACCCTCACCGGCTACCAGGTGGTCGCCGCCATGGGAACCCTCGCCCTCTTCGCCCTCCTCAATATGGTCGGCAGGTGGTGGCAGAGCATCGAGATCATGCGCGACGTTACATTCTGGCTGTCCATCACCGGCAGAGCCAACGCTATGCTCAATGGTCTGCTCGTCAGCGAAGACCTGCTCTACTTTGTCATCGTCATCAGTCTCTTCCTTTCACTCAGCATACTACGCCTCCGCACCGAAAGAGAAAAACGCACCCGCCTGGTAAATACAGCCCGTTTTGCCACGGTCATCCTGATAGCAATGACATTGGGCTATATCACCTCCAGACCCGCACTAAAAGGATATATCGATGTCACAAGGACGAAGGCCAATACCCTTACCCCCGCCAGCCAGAACATCGTCAAACGCGCAAAAGGAGGCCTGACTATTACGACCTATGTCAACCTCTTCGACAAAGACCGCGACAGAGGCCTGCCCTATGTTGTCAACTACGACCGCCAGACACTCGAAGACTATATCCGCTTCAAGCCGGAAATAAAAATGGATTATGTGTATTATTATCACGAAGTCCCCGACGGCGGTAATACCAATGATAAATTCCCCGGCCTCAATGACAAACAGAAAGCCCAGCGCATCTGCGACATCATGGGACTCGACCTCTCCCTGTTCAAGACCCCAAAAGAGATCGATGCCATGATCGACCTGGAACCGGAACAATATCATTTTGTCCGCCTGCTGCAGCGCGACAGCGGTCAGAAAGTATTCCTCCGGATGTTCAACGACATGCAGCGTTATCCCGGTGAGAGCGAGATCAGCGCCGCGCTGAAACGCATCGTCATGAAACTCCCGACCGTAGCCTTCCTGACCGGACACGGCGAACGATCCCCCGGCAACATCGGAGACAGGGGATATAATCTCATGGCATCGAGCACCACCTTCCGGTATGCCCTCATCAGCCAGGGATTCGCTGTACAGGACCTCAACCTCTCCGGCGACCACCCCGTTCCCCCCGATGTCAGCGTCATCGTCATCGCCGAACCACGCACACCGCTTGCGGACAACGAAAAGACAAAACTGGAAGCCTGGATAGCCGCCGGGGGCAACCTCGTCATCGCAGGTGAACCCGGACGACAGGAATTGGTCAACCCCCTCCTGGCTCCCCTCGGCGTACAGCTGATGCCCGGTCGCCTCGTCCAACCCCGAAAAGACTTTGCTTCCGATCTCATACTCGCCACAGCTACCCCTGCTGCGCCAAAGCTGGCATATCGATTCGGAGACCTGAAGGAGAACGGGCTGGGGTTGAGCCTGCCAGGCTGCGCCGGACTGGCCTACACATCCGACAAAGGTTTTACCGTAACCCCCCTTTTTACAACTCCTGCAAAAGGCAGCTGGAATGAATTGGAGACGACTGATTTCGTTGACGATATACCCGTCATCAACCGGCAGATCGGAGAAGAGGAAAGATCGATCCCCACCATACTTGCGCTCAACAGGAGAATCGGGACCAAAGACCAGCGGATCATCGTCCTCGGAGACGCCGACTGTATGGACAACGCCGAACTCTTCGGCAACAGGAAAGGCATAAGATCCGCCAACTATACCCTCGCCACCAGCCTCTTTTACTGGCTTTCGGAGGGAGAGGCGCCCATCGACGACCGCAGGCCAAAACTGATCGATGATAGCCTGAACCTGACCCGCGAAAGCCTTTCGATACTCAAGCTCATCTTCGTCTGGATCATACCCGGTCTGCTCGCTGTCACCGGCACTATTCTCTGGATCAGAAGAAAAAGAAGATAATACACCCTCAAAAGATCAAACATGAAAAATTTAATTCCCTTGCTGGTACTGGCCACCCCGATCGCTGCAGCCGCTCAGTCGACAAACAGCTTTTCCATCACCGGCCATCTTAAAAACATAAACCTCCGCACCGTCTACCTCGTCTACCTGAAAGACGGCCAACGGACCATCGACAGCTCAACCGTTACCGGTAATACCTATCATTTTACAGGTTCCATCGCAGAGCCTTCACCCGCCAGCCTCGTCGACGGCCCCCTTACCAACGGCTTGCAAAAAAAGGACATTGCCGAAGTATTCCTGACACCGCAATCCATTTCTTTAACTCATGTGGACTCTTTCTCAAATCTCTCCATACAGGGCTCTCCCGCAGCTCTCGAATATCAAAAGCTCAAAGAAAGAGAAATTCCCTTCCAGTTACAGATAGAAGCCCTGCTTCTGCTTTTCAAAAACGCTAAGGCCGCCGGCGATGAGGCCACAGCCAAAGCCATCGAAAAACAAGCCGACAGTATCAACAACCAAATGGCCACCACGATCTACGGCGATTTTATCAAAAAGAACCCCCACTCCCCACTGGCCCTTTTCTCATTACAGTATTACGCACAGTATATAAAAGACAACAGAACGTTACAGGCCCTCTTCAGTTCCCTTCCTGAAACTACCCGTAATACAGCGACCGGGAAAGCCTTTGCAAATAAGCTGGACATCGAAGCCAGCACCGCCATTGGTAAACCGGCCCTTGACTTCACACAGAACGACACCCTCGGTAGTCCCGTCTCCCTTTCTTCCTTCCATGGCAAATATGTTCTCGTCGACTTCTGGGCCAGCTGGTGTGGCCCCTGCCGGATGTCCAATCCGGGCCTGGTAAAAATTTATGACCAGTACAAGGATAAGACCTTCACCATCATCGGCGTCTCCCTGGACCAGGAGGGGCAAAAAGAAAAATGGCTGGCCGCTATCCGGCATGACAACCTCGGCTGGACACAGGTTTCTGACCTCAAAGGCTGGTCCAATGCGGTAGCCAGGCAATATGGAATCGATGCCATTCCCCAAAATATTCTCGTGGACCCCTCAGGAACCATCATCGCCAAAAACCTGGATGAGACCGCCCTTCGCGATCAGCTTCACTCGATCTTCACAAAATAAACACCATGTCCTTTTCAACCGATCAGCAAACCCTCGAAGACCTGGATATCTTTGGCCGGCATGGCACAGAGTCCATTTTTACGATCTTCAACCGGACCCATACGAGAGGGGCAGCCGCCATCCTGGAAGACTGGTTCCGCTATCCCCTCGACGATGACAAAGCCATCAATCACCGCAGCAGCATCATCCGTTTCTTTGCCGCTCAAAGAACAAGCTTCCCGTTTACCGTCGAAGCGGTTGACCAGGTAGAACTTTATCTCTCCAATACCGACGAACGTACCCGGCTGCCCCCCGGAGACCAGACCTTCCGTGATAAGATGTCCGGCCTCATCGCAGAAGACAGCACCTACAAGACCATTCATAAAGGCGTTGTCGCCCTTCTGGAAATGCTGCGACACCTGCAGGATTTCCTTTCCACCATTGGCCCGGAGACACCCTATCAATCCGGAAAACAACAACTGCTGCTGCTCCTCTCCACGGAATCCATTCACCAGATCCTGCAGGAGACACAACCCCGCAAGCTCCCCTATCCAAAGATCGCCGCCTATGATGAGGTCTTCCGCTTCCGCCACCACGGGATCATCCGCAAGCTCCTGTCGCAGATCTACCTGCTGGATATCTATATCTCGGTAGCCGGCGTGGCCAGGGACAGGAACCTCTCTTTCGCCCTTGCCCTTCCCGGATCAGAACGTGTCGTCTACCTGCAGGGCCTTTTCCACCCCCAGGTAAAAAATGCCGTGCCCAACGATCTCGACCTTGACCCCGGCACGAACGTACTCTTTCTGACAGGGGCCAATATGGCCGGCAAATCCACCTTTATGAAATCCTTCGGCATCTCCCTTTTCCTGGCCCATATGGGTATGCCCGTGCCTGCATCAAAAATGACGTTTTCCGTGAGGGATGGTTTATATACGACCATCAACCTCCCCGACAATCTCGGCATGGGCGCCAGCCACTTCTATGCAGAGGTTCTTCGCATCAGGAAAATAGCCATGGAGCTCAGCGCAGGCAAAAGTCTCTTCGTCATCTTCGACGAATTGTTCAGAGGCACCAATGTAAAAGACGCCTATGAGGCCACCATCGCCCTCACAACCGCTTTTGCAACGAGGCAGGACTCGACCTTCGTCATCTCCACTCACATCATCGAGGCAGGAGATGTTATCCGGAAAAACTGCCCATCAGTCAGATTCGTCTACCTCCCAACCCGCATGAAAGGGAATACCCCCGTTTATACCTATACGCTGGAAAAAGGAATTACAGCCGATCGCCACGGCATGATCATTATCCGGAACGAGGGTATCCTCGAAAAACTAAAAAAAGCAAAATGAACTTCAGCACCGACAAACAAACCCTCGACGACCTCAACCTCCTTGGCAGACACCGCCCCGGATCAGTATACAGTCTCTTCGACGAGGTAAAGACAAGAGGAGGAGAAAGACTGCTCGATTCATACTTTCGTTCTCCCCTGACCGATCCCATCGCCATCAACCAGCGAACAGCCATCTTCAGTTACCTGCAGGAAAGGAGCTATGACTTCCCCTTCGACAGAAAACAATCCCACCTCGTCGAAGACTATCTCGGCGGGCCCGGCACCGGTAACCGCCTCATTACAACCGCTGGCATCCTTCAAAAAAAATGGAGCTCATCCTTGCTCAAGGACGAGCAATACGGTACCATAACCGAAGGGATCCGGACAACCCTGTCCTTTTTACAAACCTGCCAGGCCTTTATCCTTCAATTTGAAGGATCCCTTTCCCCCCTCCAAAACCATATCCAAACCCTCAAAACCATCCTCGCCGATCCCCGTCTGTCCAGTCTTCACCCCACCGAAAACTGGCACCGGATAGCCGAATACCACCACCTCTTCCGGCAGGTGCTGAAAAAGGACCTCGACAGACTCTGCAATACCCTCTACGAGCTCGACCTCTACATCGCCGTCAGTAATGTCGCCAGGAAAAAAGGGCTCTCCTACGCCCTTGCCCTGCCCGCAACCGAACATATCTTCCGCGCTACCGACCTTCGCCATCCCTGCCTGGAAAAATCCGTCGGCAACGATCTTTCCCTGAGCGGGAATAGCAACGTCCTCTTCCTCACCGGCGCCAATATGGCCGGCAAATCCACCTTCATGAAAGCATTCGGCATCTCCGTCTACCTGGCCCACATGGGTTTCCCCATAGCCGCAAAAGACATGGTCTTCTCCATAAAAGAAGGACTCTCGACCTCCATCAATGTCCCCGACAACCTGGCCATGGGTTATAGTCACTTCTACGCGGAAGTCCAACGCGTAAAGAATATAGCAAATGCTGTCAGCGACGGAAAGAACATGGTCGTCATCTTCGACGAACTCTTTAAAGGCACCAACGTAAAGGACGCCTACGACGCCACCCTCGCCGTAACAGACGCCTTCTCCGATTACAATAACTGTTTCTTTATTATCTCCACCCATATCACCGAAGCAGGCGAAGGTCTTCGGGAAAAAAGAAAAAACCTTCAGTTCGTCTACCTCCCTACCCTTATGGAAGGTTCCCGCATGACCTATCCCTACAAGCTAAAAGAAGGCATCAGCGCCGACCGCCATGGCATGATGATCATTGCGAACGAAGGCATTCTCAATATCATCACCAGCTCCTCCTAACCCAAACCCGGACACACACCGTATCAAAACCGAACTATCCACGCCGACCACTAAATCATTCATCAATCTGATTACCAACACAATAAGATTCTGGCATTTTATTTCGTGCATTCTCCACGTCATAAATCCAGCCACATGCTCAAAACCTGGTTCAAGCTCGCCTTCCGCAACCTGTTCATAAACCGGTTCTCCTCCATCATTAATATCGGGGGGCTGGCCGTAGGCATGGCCGTTGCCCTCCTCATCGGCCTCTGGATCTATGACGAGCTTTCTTTTAATAAAGACTACAAAAATTATGACCGCATCGCCCAGGTAATGCAAAGCCAGGTCGCCAACGGCAAAAGATCCGTACAATCCACCATGCCCTTCCCCATGGGCGCCGAACTCCGGAATAAATACGGCAACGATTTCACTCATATCGTCATGACCTCCTACACCGGCGACCATATCCTCGCCACAGGAGAAAAAAAGCTCAGCCGGATCGGCACCTATATGGACAAAGACGCCCCCGCCATGTTCTCGCTGAAAATGCTGAAAGGCAGCTACAATGGACTCGACGCCCCCAACTCCATCCTGCTCGCCGCCTCTACCGCCAAAGCAATCTTCGGCGACACAGACCCCGTCAATAAGCCGGTGAAGATCGACAACAAGCTCAACGTAACCGTAACAGGAGTCTACGAAGACCTGCCCAACAACTCCGACTTCAAAGACCTGGCCTTCATCGCCCCCTGGGACCTCTATATAACATCCGAGAACTGGCTCATAAGAGCACAGAAGGACGCCCAATGGGATAACAATTCCTTTGGGGTCTATGTCCAGCTCGTAGACAACTCCAACCTGGACGCCCTCAACAAAAAGATCATCAATATCAAACAGGACAAGGTCGCTCCGGAAGACAAGAACCTAAGAACTGAGATCTTCCTCCACCCCATGCGCGACTGGCACCTGAGATCACGCTGGGAGGACGGCAAACAAAGCGGCGGCCTCATCGAATATATCTGGCTATTCGGCACTATCGGTGTCTTCGTACTGATCCTTGCCTGTATCAACTTCATGAACCTCAGCACGGCCCGGTCCGGGCGACGCGCAAAAGAGGTCGGCATCCGCAAAGCCATCGGCTCCCTGCGCTCACAGCTGATCTGCCAGTTCTACATCGAATCATTGTTGGTTGCCTGCTTCGCATTTATCGTTTCCCTGGGAGCAGTACAAGCCATCCTGCCCTGGTTCAACCAGCTCGCAGACAAAAAAATGGCCATCCCATGGTTCGCTCCTTTATTCTGGCTCATCGGCCTGGCCTTTTCCTTGCTCACAGCCATCATAGCAGGCAGCTACCCTGCACTCTATCTATCCTCCTTCCAACCCATAAAAGTCCTGAAGGGCACTTTCCGGGTCGGGAGTTTTGCATCAGAACATCGCGGGAGCCGCTTCGCCACGCTCAGGAACGTTCGTAACCTTCGGTTGCCCTCGTTTACCCGTAAAGTCCTCGTCATCCTTCAGTTCACCATTTCACTCGCCCTGATCACAGCAACCATCATCGTCTACAACCAGATCCAGTTCTCAAAGAACAGACCGATAGGCTATGACAGAACAGGACTGATGATGATCAGAATGAAATCCCCGGATTTCTATGGAAAATTCGGCCTTCTCCAGACCGAACTAAAAAGCAGCGGCGCCATCACCGGACTGGCGGAATCATCCAGCCCGCTGACCAATGTCTGGGCCAGCGGCAATGAATTTCATTGGCCCGGAAAAGATCCCAACCTCGCCGCAGACTTCAATACTATCTGGGTCACTCCCGAATTTGGAAAGACGGTGAACTGGTCACTCAAGGCCGGAAGAGATTTCTCAAAAGACTTCTCAACCGATTCCTCCTCCATCATAATAAATGAAGCTGCGGCAAAATTCATGGGAATAAAAGATCCCGTAGGCGCCATCGTTAGAAATGGTAACGGTAACTACTCAAAAAATTACACCATCATCGGTGTCGTAAAAGATATGGTCATGCAGTCTCCCTATGAAACCGTTCGCCAGACCATCTATTTTATGGATTATGATAACGTGAACTTTATCATCCTGAAGCTCAACCCCAACAAAAGTATCAGCGGATCTATCTCAAAGATCGAAGCCACATTCAAAAGACTGATCCCCGCCGCCCCCTTTGACTACCAGTTCGCCGACAAAGAATTCACCGCAAAATTCGCAGCAGAAGAACGTATCGGCAAACTCTCCACCTTTTTCTCGGTCCTCGCCATCTTCATCTCCTGTCTCGGCCTCTTCGGACTGGCCTCCTTCGTAGCCGAACAACGTACAAAAGAGATTGGCATCCGTAAAGTGCTCGGCGCCTCCATCACCAACCTCTGGGGCTTACTGTCAAAAGATTTTCTCATCCTCGTTGGCCTCTCCTGCCTCATCGCAACACCCCTGACCTGGTATTTTATGCAGGAATGGCTGCAGCAATATACCTATCGCACTCAAATAGCCTGGTGGATCTTCGCCGTCACCGCATCCGGCGCCCTCCTGCTTACCCTCGTCACCGTCAGCCTCCAGGCCATCCGCGTTGCCCTCGCAAACCCCATAAAAAGCCTGCGATCGGAATAAAACCCGGATTTCCCCAAAAAACAACTATAACTTAATAAAAATCATTAATATACACATTACAAACAATATCAAAAAGGCAAACTTACCCCAACTCAATATTGTTATTTATGAGGCAGAATCAGCCATTATAGCCGAATAAGGCGTACCATTGCCAGAAAGAACGCATGGGGCAGCCCCCCAGGGAAATTTATAAACCCGATTATTTATGACTGAAGGAAAGTTTTTGGCGCTTTGGACGAAGTATTTACCCGCTATCAGAATTATGCTCAAGAAGGCAATCAACGAGGAACAGCAGATCACCCTCAGTAAAATGGAACTGCAATCTGTCGACAACAGGAAGAACGTCAATTTCTCTTTCGACCTGACGATCAACAACGGAAAAGTAGAGAACAGCATCAGTGTCGCGCAAATCGGCAAAGACCTCTTCAGCGTACTCAACGGCGACCCCGCCGTTAGAAACTTTATGCTCGAAAAAAAGGTCTCCATCCAGATGACAAGAGCATCCCTCATAACTTTTAAATGTTCCGATCTCAGCACTGCTGAAGCAGAAGCATAGATTTTAAGGACGGCTCCTTGCGGAGCCGGCCTTCATTTTCACTTTATTATTTCCTCGATCGCATCGACCAGTGCCTGCAACAGCTCAGTCTCCGGCGCCTTCCCCTTCTCTTCGGGCGGTATCAGCGCGCGCCAGCTCCCCTCCTCATCCCGCTCAAAGACCACCACCGTATCCCGTATATTCACATGTAACCCATAAGTATAGCCCCGCCGCACCAGGCTGGCCTCAAATTGCATTTCCACACCTCTGTATATAACCGGGATAAAAAACAGATCTTCCATAAGTATTATAACAGCTCATTCATTTCCTTCCAATGATAAACCCTCACCTTTTCCGTCTGCACCTTCGCAGCAGCATTATTCATCGCCCTGGCGATATCCTTCCCTTCGATCCCCCTGTACTTCCCCGAACCAAAGAGCGGATTGATAACCCCGAATACCCCGATTAAAAACTTCTCAAACGGCCGGCTTTCCTTCCGGTTTCCCATGATCATCGACGGACGAAAAATAGACGTACGCTCAAGCCCCAGCGCTATAATATCCCTTTCCGTCTCCCCTTTCGTTCGTACATAAAAGATGCCTGACCCCGCATCAGCCCCCACCGCCGTAACTACAAAAACAGCCCTCGCACCCCTCTCCTTCCCAATCTTCGCTGCCAGGACCGGGTAATCATGATCTATCTGGTAATACAGCTTTTCATCCGGTGTCTTTTTCTTAGTGGTCCCCAGCGTGATGAACACATCATCCGCTTCAATACTCTCCTTCAGACCCGGCAAAGAACTGTAGTCCCCGATCAGGGTCTTCAGCCTGGGATGTTCAACCTGTAGTCTCTTCCGGACAACAACAGTCACCTCGGAATAATCCGGATTATTCAACAGATCGGCAAGAAGACAAGAGCCCACAAACCCGCTGGCTCCAAAAAGAATGGCTTTTTTCATACCTTTAGTAATACCCCAATATAGGCAAAATTTGAATCCCCGCCTCAGTTAGAGGCCCTTTGACAACCCCACCTTGCTCCCCGAAAACGCATAATAAAGGATATAGACATAACAGGGAAAGAGACATACACAAAAGGCCACATTATTCTGAAGATGCAGATTATCCTTTAAAGCCCCATACAAAGGCGGCACTATCGCCCCTCCGACTATCCCCATGATCAGCAGGGCCGAACCGGATTTGGTGAACTTCCCCAGCCCCTTCAGCGCCAACGGCCAGATAGCAGGCCACATCAGGGAGTTCGCCAGGCCCAGCAGGGCAATAAAAGTGATCGCGACATATCCTGTACTAAAAAATATCCCCACTCCAAAGACAAGCCCAAGAATGGCGCAGAGACGCAGAGCGGTCGACTGGCTAAGGTACCTGGGGATCGCGACGATGCCCACAATATAACCGGCCAGCATTGCCACAAGCGTAAAGGTTGTAAAATATTTGGTCTGATCCAGCGGCAACCCCATCGCCTTCCCAAAAGTACCGATCCCATCCCCCGCCAGCACTTCCACACCCACATAGACAAAGATGCATACCACCCCCAAAAGAAGATGAGGGAATTCCAGCACACTCTTTTTAACCTTGCCACTCTTCACCCCATCACTACCAGCGCTGTCGTCATCTCCATCCATCTGGATCTCCGGCAGCGAAGATGCCTTGATCATCAATGCCAGCACAACAAGGATTCCCGCCATCACGACATACGGAACAACGACCCTGCCCGCCAGCTGGTCGAGGATCAAAGCCCTCTGACCGGCATCGGTGGTCGCATGAACCTGCGTCTCAAGGGCAGTAGCATTCTTCAGTACGATGGCGCCGACGATAAGAGGACTCAGCGCTCCGGCTACTTTATTACAAATACCCATTATACTTATCCGCTGAGCAGCACTTTCCAACGGCCCGACAACAGTGATATAAGGATTGGAGGCCGTTTGCAGCAGGGCCATCCCCGTAAACTGGACAAACAGCGCGGTCAGGAAAAAAGGAAAACTACGTACCGAAGCAGCAGGTATAAATAGCAGGGACCCTACAGCCATCACCAGTAACCCCAAAGCCATCCCATTCTTGTAACCGGTCTTCTTTAGGATCAGCGCGCTGGGAATGGCCAGGCAAAAATAGGCGATATACGATGCAGATGTCACAAAGAAAGCCTGCACATCCGTATGCAGCTCACAAGCCAGCTTCAAAAAAGGGATCAGCGTCCCGTTCAGCCAGGTCACAAAGCCAAAAACAAAGAAAAGGATGCCAATGATAACAATGGCATTTCCCGAACGGCGGGTAGTAGAAGCAGCAGTTGTTGTACTCATATCAGGTATTAGGTACCCAATATAAAGAATTTGTAACCATTCAACGCCTCCGATCAGATATCAAACGTTTGCGTAAAACCAAAAACACGATCCCCACCAAAAGCCCGACCATTCCTCCCACATAACTAAAATTGTGAATGGATCCCACCGTAATATAGGCCGTCCGATCTCTCAGATCCGCCGGCATCCACCAGCTTACCCCCTCCTTCGCCAGCATATGCTGCCCATAAAACCCACCAACTACCCCCGCAACGATGGTAACCAGCAAAACCAGCCCCAACGCCCGCAAAGCATAAGAGAACATACTATCCGCATCCGGAAAGATAAAGGCGACCAGCCCCAGAACCACCCCGATCAAAACCCCCATCCACCATGTCGCCTTCACCCCCGTCAGCACCACCGCACTCCTCGGCTGCGTCATATGCTGCGCCGCCGCCGAATCAGCCAGGTTGAACTGAATGAACTTAAACTTCGTATAATATTCCGGACTTATCGAATAGGTCACCTGATCATGACCGACACCATAGATCGAGGCCACCACAGTAGCCACCAGAACTATAAGACAGAAAATGGCAAATTTTCGCATACTTAAATATACGAAATTCTCTTATCTGTTAATTATACCCCGGATTCTGCGTCAGCGTATTCTTCCCGTTCTTCTGCGTCAGATCGATCTGCTCCAACGGTATCGGATACTTCTCATTCTTATTCGCCGTAAAATGAGCCCCGATCACATCCGTCACAAACTGCGATTCATAACTAAAATAACTATTCAACACAGTCGGCGCCAGCCCCCATCTCACCAGGTCAAAATACCGGTACCCTTCCATCGCCAGCTCCAGCTTCCGCTCAAAATAAATAGCCTTCAAAGCATAGTCCGCACTGGTGAACGCCCCATCCGGGTACGGACTTATCACATAATTCGCGGCAGGCGTACCACTAAAACCCGCCGATGGATCGGTGTCATCATTATATGCATACAGCCATGCTTCCGGATGCAAAGCCATCCGGTTCCGCACCCTGTTGACATATTTCTCCGCCTGATCCAGATTCCCAAGCTGCGCTTCGGTTTCCGCAGCCATCAGCAACACATCCGCAAACCGGATCACAAATACATTTATCGCAGACCCCGGCGCCCATTGATTTGCATCCCCATCCACATCCTGACTCGCACTCCAGTACACATTCTTCTTCGGTGCATACGGACCGGCATAACGCTGATCCCGAACCCAATCCTGCCCCGTATAGATACCCCAGTCGTGATAAGGGATTCCCCGCCGCCCTACCGTCCAGTCAAGACGTGGATCGAGATTACCCGCATCCGGAGTAAAAGGATCCGACGACAACAGCCCCTCGTCATTCTTCACCGGATAGTTGTTATACGTATCAAGATAAGGAAGCCCATTGGGATCCGTCCGGAAAGAGTTCACCAGATCAAATGAAGGCTGAAAAAATCCACAACAGGGAAAAGGACTGCTCCCGCCATAAGGAAAATTCAAGGCATCCCCCTGGTTACTGTTGGCTATCGAGCCATTCCCGATATTGGCCGCCATCTCGATCACAAACACCGCCTCCGGATTCGCATTCTCATACGTCGGCATATAGTTGTGTTCAAAAGCCGGATTCAGATCATAGGCGATCCCATTCGGCGTATGCCCCGAATTGATGACAGCCGTGAACAAAGGCTCGGCATCCGAATATTTCTTCTCATATAAATAGGTCTTCGCCAGATAAGCCGCAGCCGCCCACTTGTTGGCACGCCCAACCTCCGTCTGCGACTCCGGAAGACTGTCGTACGCAAATTTAAAGTCAGCTTCTATCTTCGGCCAGATATCCGTCGTATTGGCAGGAGTATAATCCGTCGTGGTTTCATCTATCCATGGCAGATTCCCAAACACCCGCTTGAGATCAAAATAGTAGTGCGCCCGCAGGAACCTCGCCTGCGCTTTTATATTCGTCCCCTCCGCAGCAGGGATATCCTTCGCCAGCGGCAGATATTTCAAAACATTATTGCATCGGTTGATCCCCTCATACACAACAACCCACTTGTCATTGAGAATACTATTGCTCGGATTGACAGTAAAATTCACAAGCGGGATCATCACGATCTGATCCGTCCCATCACTTCCCTTATGCGCATCCCCACCCGCTACACTCCCCAACAGCCAGTTGCTGGGTGATACCCCCCACGCATTCCCACCGTTCAGGGCCACCAGATCTCCGGTAGTGTCCGCCTGCCCGTCCAACGCACCATACGCTCCGATAAGTAATGTGCTTACCCCCGCTTCTGTCATGAGATCGCTGGGCTGAAGCGCCCCCTGCGGAGATCGCTCTAAAAATGATTTCTTACAGGAAACAGCCATCACCCCACCCACTAAAAATATATAGAGAAAATATTTTAATCTCATAAAAAATTTTTTACCGGTTAACGACTAAAATTTAAGACTTACACCGACAAGATATTGCCTCGCATTCGGATAGGCCCCCTCATCGATCCCGAACTCCGTCACTCCATTCCCATTGATCTCAGGGTCCTTCCCGGAATATTTGCTGATCGTAAAGAGATTCGTTGCCTGCACATAAAAGCGTAAGCTTTGTACACTAAACTTCTTTAACAAACCCTCCGGAAGTGAATAACCAAGTAATACATTCTTCGCTCTTAAATACGAGCCCCCTTCGACATAATAGGAATTAGGGTCGGCATTCGTACTCTCATAACCGACATTCTCCTGTATAGGCGCCCTGGCATTCATATGCGTGGGCGTCCAGGAATCATATAAGGCCGTATGACTCTTGGCTCCCGCAAAGGAAGGATAGAAGTCAGTCCACCATCTCACCTGGTTCCAGATCTGATTTCCCTTCACACCATAAAAGAAAATGCTGAAGTCGAAATTCTTATAGACAGCACCCAGGTTAATGCCATAATTGAAGGAAGGATTTGGATTACCCAAAAAAGTACGATCCGCTTCCGTTATCTGGCCATCCCCATTCACATCCGCATAACGGAACCGGCCTACACCCTCATCGGTCTGATAGATCGCAGCAGGATCACCCGTAGCATGCTGCGCACTGGCATCCGCATTGGCCAGATCCGTTGTATTGTTCCAGAAACCGGCGATCTTATAGCCGTAAAAAGAACCCACCGGGTGTCCGACCTGGTTACGAATGAACTGGCCTCCGAAATTCCGGGTGGCGCCCGACAGAAAATAGTCGGTACTCTGTGTCACCTTTGTGACCCGGTTGTTAAAGGAAGTAAAGGTAAGCACAGTGGAAAGATGCCAGTCACGACCAATATTCTTTTTACCGCTGATCGAAAAATCAACCCCTTTATTCCGCATAGCAGCGACATTCTGATAAGGCACCGCTCCCGTCCCATATGTTCCCGGCAAGGTCGGGTTGTATAAAAGATCCTTGATATCCTTTATATAATAGTCCGCAGTGATCTCGATAGCTCCCCTGAACAGACTGGCATCGATCCCGATATTCGTATTGGCATCCTTTTCCCACTTCGCATCCGGGTTACCGATCTGCCCGACCTGGAATCCCTGCACCACCGAATTGTTCGTCCCCGTGAGATCATAATACGAGTTGTTCTTGATCCCCATGAAAGTATAATAGGCATTGTCCGCCCCCAGGTTGATCTGGTTACCCATGATCCCCCATCCTCCGCGGACCTTCAGATCGGTCAGCCAGGAGACATCCTGTAGGAATTTCTCCTGCGAGATCCGCCATGCTCCCGTTACAGCAGGGAATACGCCATACCGGTGGTTTTTGAATTTCGAAGAGCCATCCCTGCGCAACGTGCCACTGATCAGGTATTTATCATTATAGGCATAATCCAGCCTGCCGAACTGCGACCATAACCCGTAACCTCCCCTGCTGCTGTTGGCCTTAATGCTTCCGGAAGCTGTCGACAAAGTGGTATAAGCCGGATCAAAAGAGAAATAGCCATAACCCGTTGCACCCAGCGACTGCGATTCTTCGTCATAGGACTCGACACCACCCAGCATTTTTATACTATGCACCCCATCTATCACCGTATGATAGGCCAATGTATTTGTCCAGGTCCAGTCATACCCCGAATAAGAAGACTCAGAATAGGAATTGGTCAGCGTATTCTCCTTGTTCTCATAAGTAGGATAGTTGAAGTTATGTGAGTAACCGCTGTAGTCCTGTCCGCCAAAGCTCGTATGAAGCGTAAAATTCTTCAATATGTCTACATCCGCATATACGTTCCCAAAGAGCCGCCGGTCAAGCGCCCTGTCATCAGCAGTCCGTTTTAAGGTAGCAACCGGGTTGGGCGAATCGCCAAGAGAAGCATCGGAATTGGTCCCCCCATAATTGCCCATGATATCATAGACCGGTATGATCGGCTGATCCCTGAACGAGTAACCTATCGCACTACCGCCATCAAGGGCGTTAACCCTGGGATTGTGCGAGATCGTATAAGACATATTCTCCCCGATATGAATATTCTTTCCTATCGTAAAGGCCGTATTGCTGCGGATAGCATATTTTTTTAAATAGGTGTTGATCACCGTCCCCTGCTGGTCGAAGTAGTTAAAAGAAAAAAGATAACGGGCATTATCAGTCGCCCCGCTCACACTCAGGTTATGATTCATGATAGGCGCCGACCTCGTTATCTCCCTGAACCAGTCCGTCCCCGCTTTATTGGCCCGGGTGATCTGGTAAAAACCATTCGGATCATTTGGATTCGTATAGTTCGGGTTGACAAAATACAGCGAAGGATCCACAGACGGATCTCCTTCATGCGCTCCGGCCGGACTAATATAATCCGGAAGTACCGGAGTCGGCCCCGATCCGTATAAAATGTCCGGGGCACCCGCATTTACAGGAGTCGACGAATTAGCCAGGGCATTGAACTTCAGCTGAGCCATATCTATCGGGCTCAGGGTATGCCAGACATTATTCCGCGACACGCTCTGAGTTCCCATATAGCTGTCATATGAAACCACCGGCTTACCATTCTTCCCTCTCTTGGTGGTCAGGATGATCACCCCATTGGCCGCCCTCGAACCATATATAGAAGCAGCGCCCGCATCCTTTAAGATCTGGACAGAAGCGATGTCATTGGGATTCAGATCACCAATGTTCAGCGTCGGCACCCCATCCACTACGAACAACGGTGTGTTGTCCCCAAAAGTGTTGATCCCTCTTATACGCACCTGCGGCGACGATCCCGGCTGCCCCGAACCAATGATGGTCACACCCGGCGCCTGCCCCTGTAGCTGGCTGGTGATCTGGTTGGTAGGCTGCTTATTCATATTCTCCACATTCACCACCGACACAGCCCCCGTAATATCCTTTTTCCGCAACGACTCATACCCTACCGCTACCACCTCAACATCATTCAGTTGTTTCGTGCTCAGAACAAGAGAAAGATTATAGACAGATTTTCCTTCAAGGACAGTGATCTTCTGGGTATTGTACCCGACAAACGAGATCAGCAGCACATCCCCGGCGCTTGCATCGATGCTAAACCTGCCCGCTGCATCCGTTTGCGTCGCCGCAGCCTTACCCAATATGCTCACCGTCGCATTGTTCACCGGCTTGCCAAGCTCGTCGACCACCGTACCTTCGATCTTCCTGAAATCAACCTCCGGAGGCGCATCGGACCGGGCACCCTTACCCTCCTCTTTTCTTACGACAATACTGTTGTCGACAATGGTAAAGCTGAGAGCCTGCTTCTTAAAACAGATGTCCAGCACCTCCTTCAGCGGAGCATCCTTTACATAGATGTTTACCTTTTCGGTTTGCTGCAACCATTCGTTCCTGTAAAAGAAATTGTACCCGGTCTGGTAATGGATCTCCCTGAACACCTTCTCCAGGGTGATGTTCTTTCCGGAAAGCGTTACCGTCTGAGCGAGGCCCGAAGCAGTGGCCTGGGTCAAACCCGCTATTAGTAAGATGCTTGTCAATTTCATGATCAGCCAGTTCTGAGTACTAAGCAAGCTCCGCCCGCGCGAAACTTTGCAAAAACGACTTAATTGCATAGTTTTGGTCAGTTTGGGTCCGCCCGGATGACCTCCGGGTCGAACGGGTTCGTAATAGAGTTGTCTCTCCAGACTATTTATTCGACAGGGCTCATATCTGCCGGAAGTGCTTCGACCCACTTCCGGTTTTTATTGATTGCCTATGACGATCTTCTTTGATTCGATGGTAAAGTGAACACCCCCATACTCCAGCATCTTCAGCACCGTAAGAGCCGGCGTATTACGACTGATCATACCAGAGAAATGCCCCTCCGGCTTTTTCCCTCCGGCATATACCACTTCCACATCGTACCAGCGGCTTATCTGCCGCATGATGGATTCTATATCAAGATTCTTAAAATTGAAGATCCCTTCCTTCCATGCCATCACTTCCTCCAGATCAGCCTCCTGATTAAGCCTCAGTGACGCCCCCGCTTCAGCCTGCTGCCCGGGTCTCAGCACTATCCCCTGCCCTCCCGCTTCCACCTTCACCGCCCCTTCGACCAGCGTAGTCCGGACAACCGGCTCATCCCGATACGCATTGATATTAAAATGCGTCCCCAACACCTCCACCCTTACCCCATTCACACTTATCAAAAAAGGCTTTGCCGTATTCTTAGCAACCTCAAAATAACCCTCCCCCGTCAGCTCAACCGCTCTTTCGCCGCCGCCGAACGTCGTTGGGAAATGCAGCGATGACGAAGCATTCAACCACACCTTACTGCCATCCGACAGCGCAAGCTGATATTGTCCCCCCCGCGGCGTCGTGATCGTATTATAAGCTACAGCCCGCTGATTGCCTGCCACCGCATGATAGATCAGAGTCCCGCTATCCCCCGCTTTGACGATCTGCGCATTCCCATCCCTGGCGATATCCCCCTTTTTACAATCGTCCAGACTAATGGTAGCCCCATCCGCCAATGTGAGTATCGCCTTATTCCCACCCGGCGGGATGTCCTTTACAATTACAATATCCTGTTTAGGCGCCCCGGCAACAACCGGAGCCGGCTTCTTTTTTACAAGCACCGCAACCATTCCCACAGCTATTACCAGCACAACAGCAGCAGCATAAGCCACCCACCGCCTCCCTCCCAACACCCATTTCCGATCCCTGATCCCATCCACCTCTCCCCGCTGTCCCGCATCAGCCTGGAATATCGCCTCCAGCACAGCCGCCGACGTACTCTCGCTCATATCCCCCTCAACTGGGTCAGCACCCTCCAATGCGGCATTGATCAGGCTTTTCGCTTCCCCCTCATTCTCAGCTGCTTGCAACAAGCTAAGCAACTCATTGCGCTCCGCCTCACTGGCCTCTTCCTGCATACAAAGCTTCATCAGCTGCTCAATACGGCTGCTCATAATAAATAATATATGTTGTTTGACTCCTTTCCAATAATATAGACGCAGAAAAAGAGGAACCGGGGGTATTTAGCTAAAAAAAAATTATCTTAGCCTTAACACTGCAAAACCAAAACAACCGCTCGTGCCTGAAATAAGCTTTCACGAAAAGGAAATACTTATAAAAATAGCAGAAGGCGACCAAAAGGCATTCGGGTTATTGTTCCTGCATTATAAGGCCGGCATCTATACGACTGCCTTCCGGCTCACCCATTCGGCAACAGTATCAGAAGAGATCGTACAGGATGTCTTCCTAAAGGTGTGGGTCAAACGATCCAGCCTCGGTCAGATCGGAAATTTCAAGGCTTATCTGTTCACGATCGCGCAGAATACCATTTACAGCGCGATGAGAAAACTCTACAAACAAAAATTCCTGCACCAGGAAGATCCGGCTGCCATTGCCACACTGGCAACACCGGAAGAAGACACCAGGTATAAAGATTACGAACAGCTCTTACAGGAAGCGGTAGATCGACTGCCGGCAAAACAAAAGAAAACATACGTATTGATAAAAGAAGAAGGCCTGAAAAGAGAACAGGCCGCAGACATCCTCCACGTTTCATCCGAAACAGTCAAGTCCAATCTCGAACAGGCCATCCGGAATATAAAAGCCTATTGCCTCTCGCGCTCCTGATCACCCTACAAAACCACTTGGTTATCATAAAAAATAGGCTCATAATACATTTATTATCAATCACTTGACTTAATTCGATTTCTCGTTGACGTAATAAAAACCATATAAACATGGTTTGTACACGCCTCAAATCCATCCTAAATTTGTGTAACAATTCGGTTGAAGACGTACAAATCAACAAATCGTAAAAAGAAAGTAAAATAAAATATTATGAACACTAAAGTAGTAAAAGCAATCGCAGTAGCACTGACATCTATCGTCCTTCTTAGCAACCCTTTCACCAGCAAGGCGAATGGCGGCAACGGTAAAACTTCCCTGACCGAAGAACAGGTTTCTGTTAAATATCAGGGTACTAAAGGAAACAGCATCGTATTCAAGGTGGAATTCACCAACCCGACCGCTGAAAAATTCTCCCTCATCATAAAGAATGACAACGGAGATGTAGTTTACAACCAGCAGTTCACCGATGCGAACTTCGCAAAAACGGTAACTTTTGAAAACACAGAAACTGAAATTCACCCTGTTTTCATCATCCGCAGCGCCGGCAACAATGAGATCGTTCGTCAGTTCGCCGTTAGCAAGACCCTCACAGAAAGCACAGTTGTAACTCGTTTATAGTTTTTAGTATGTTTTAAGAAAAGAGGATGCCGTCAGGCATCCTTTTTTTATTACATTCACCTATGCAAAACCAACCGCTCATCGCAGGATCAGATACCGCTATCGTTCCCACAACCTATGGCAGGCTCCGCGGCTATATTCACAACGGCGTCTATACCTTCAAAGGCATCCCCTACGCAACAGCCGACCGCTTCATGCCCCCGCAGGAACCCTCCCCCTGGGACGAAGAGATTCGCAGCTCCATGGCCTATGGCCCTATCTGCCCAAGCCCCCAACAGGAACCATTCAAAGATGAATTTGAATTTGCGCACAATCGCATCCACGGAAACTACACCAGCGAGAACTGCCTCAATCTCAACATCTGGAGCAGCGACATCAACCCCGCACAAAACAGTCCGGTCATGGTCTGGCTTCACGGCGGCGGCTTCTCCTCCGGATCATCCATCGAATTTCCGGCTCAGAACGGAGAGAATCTCAGCAAAAAAGGCGTAGTCGTCGTCAGCATCAACCATCGCTTAAATACGCTAGGTTTCCTCGACCTGTCCGCCTGTGGAGATAAGTTTAAACATTCCGCCAACGCAGGCATGATGGATATTGTAGCAGCCCTGAAATGGATAAAACAGAATATTTCCAACTTTGGCGGCGACCCCGGCAACGTCACCATCTTCGGCCAGTCCGGCGGCGGTGCAAAGGCTACCTGCTTACTAAACATCCCGGAGGCAAAAGACCTCTTCCATAAAGCCATCATCCAAAGTGGCAGCTACCTCACCCGTTTTATTGAACCAGCAGTCTCACGACAAGTAGCAGCCGAAACCCTAAAACAACTAGGGCTGCAACCCGATCAAACAGATTCCCTTCAAACCATGCCCTACCACCAGCTGGCTACAGCCGCCGAAGCAGCCCTGGCCATCGTTAAACGATCCCTGCCCGAAAGCAACACAGGCTTTGGCCTCGAATGGGAACCCGTTCATGACGGCAGCTTCCTTCCCTACCAACCCGACGACCCACAAGCCATCCAGCTTTCAAACAATATCCCCCTGCTCATAGGCTCCTGTAAGAACGAATACATGCCCTATATCCACGGCACAGAAAAATTCTCCATGGACAACGTAAAAACTCAACTACAAAAAAAGTACGGCGACAAAACCGCCGCCTATATGACAGCAGTAAAAATAGCCTATCCGCAGTCGAACGATCCCTCCAACTATATCGACATCGATCTCCTCTTCCGGCCTTTAGTGATCCGGCAGGCCAATAAAAGAGCCTCAAACGACGGCAGCCCCGTTTATGTATATCTGTTCGCCTGGCAGTCCCCTGTATTGGACGGATCATACAAGGCGTTTCATTGCATGGACCTACCCTTCGTCTTTAATAACATCGCTAACAGCGAAGAAATGACCGGCGGCGGCCACCAGGCCCATCAGCTCGCAGATACCATCAGTGAAGCCTGGACCCAATTCGCCCGGACCGGCAACCCCAATCACAAAGGACTGACCGACTGGCCCCCTTATACCACCCACAACGGCGCGACAATGATCCTCGACAACCAAAGCCAGCTAAAAACCCATTTCGATCAGGAATTACTATCCATAGCAGCAGGACACTAAGCATTCCTAAAAAATAGAACTTGCTTTAATGACCGCCTGATTGACGGCCTTAACCCTTTCCATTTCCATTTTTTCGACAACCCTGTCATAAGTGAGCACGCCATTGACCTCATGCTCCACATCGGTTGTCTGCGTATAGATTGCCACGCTCAATCCTTTATACTTCATCAGCTGTTCCACTTCGTCCAGCAAAAACACATATCTGTCCGTTAACCTCGCCCTCGTTGGCTCATAGTCATAAGCATTATTTGCGACTGGCCACATATGATCACGCACAAACAAACCCACTCCGCCAAATTCGCCTAACGATGCCGCCCGGTGTTCGTCCGGTACCGAAGCCCCATAAGGGCCGACATAAATATGAGTATCCACATAGTCCCCGTTCCCGGGGTCACCATATGCCTTTTGATAAGGAGGATTGTTATTAAAACCCGAATTGCCATTGACAAGCCTCGATGGATCGTATTGTTTGACCCAATCGGTTATGCCGGCAACATCAAAGGCACCCCAGTTCTCATTAAAAGGTACCCAGGTGATGATCGATGGCGAATTATAATGTTCATCTATAAGAGCCTTTAGCTCTTTCCTGTATTCCCCCCGCGCTTTGGCCGTATCTTCATTCTGATACCATATGGCCGGCATATCCTGCCAGACAAATAAACCCAGTTTGTCAGCCCAATAATAAAATCGCTGCGGCTCCGTCTTCATATGCTTCCTGATCAGGTTGTACCCGGCGTTTTTAGTGAATTGAATATCAAATTTCAACGCCTCCTCTGTCGGGGCGGTCAGGATCCCATCCGGCCAATATCCCTGATCCAGCAGCCCCAGCTGCAGGACAAACTTCCCATTGATCAAAGGCCTGACAACGCCATTTACCTTGCCCAATTTAATATCGCGCATCCCGAAATAGCTTTTTAATTCATCAGCGACACGTCCATTAACGTCTTCCAATTGAAGCGTCAGATCATATAAAAAGGGATCATCCGGCGACCAAAGCTTCGGTGTCTTGATCGGCAGGTAAAAGACAGTGCCGCCTGCCGATGCCACCCTCGAAACCTCTTTGTCCCCATCCAATACAGTCGCGGTGACCTTTCCGGTTCCCGCCAGGATCACCGACACGATGAGACGGCTATTCAAAAGATCAGGCAGCAAACGAATACTCTCGATATGATTTTTGTTCACAGGTTCCAGCCATACCGTCTGCCATATCCCGGAACAAAAAGTATAGTCACCACGGGGACCACTCTTTCCGGACGGGACGCGGCCATCGTTAAGATCCTGCGCTGCTACGATCAATGTATTTTCCCCATTTATTAAGTACGGACTTATATCGAAGCTGAATGCATCATAGCTGCCGGCATGACTGCCTGCCTTATGTCCGTTCACAAATACCGTTGCATGATGGGCTACAGCGTCAAGATGAAGGATCACCCTTTTGTTCTTCCACCCCGAAGGAATGACGAAACGCCGGCGGTACCACATATTGATCTCCTGCCCACGCCGGATACCGGACAACACCGATTCCGGGCAATACGGAACAGATATCTGTTCTACCTTGCTATCAAAGGATATCGGCTTCCCCGGATCGAGCGCGTCCGCAACTTTTTGCCCTCCCAGGTAATCCCATTTTCCATTCAGACAGAGCCAGTCGCTGCGTTGCAGCTGTGGCCTTGGGTACTCCGGAAAAGGAACAGCAGCAGCCAGCGCCGCCTTTGTCCATGGGGTAGGTAAGACAGCCACCTGCGCAAACAAACACGAACAATTAATAGTAAGGAACAGTAAAAACAGCGCTGCGTGAGTTTGATATTTATTCATGATCATTATTCGGAAGAGGCCTAAACTTACTACAATAAATTAAAAAAATCTTATTATTGCAAGATCAAAGACCCGCTCTGATGTTGCACGATGACTGCCATAGTAGTTCAAAAGACATGCTGGAACAGCTTTTCAATGAGCTGTTCCGGGAATATGAGCAACCCCTGTATTTATTTGCTTTTAAAATGTTGAAATCCGAAATGGTTGCACAAGACATTATACAGGATGTCTTCTTGAAACTATGGCTGATACGGGATAAGATCTCGGAAGTAAAAAGCATCTCATCCTTTTTGTACAAACTCACTGAAAATAAGGTAATTGATCATTTACGCGCCTCGGCTTCCGACCAGAAGAAAAGACAGGCTTTGTGGCGCCGCCTGCATCAAAGCCATGAGCAGAATGTCGGTATAAGTGTAGAAGCAAAGGAATATCATACCATCATTCAACAAGCTATCGAACAGCTCCCCCCCCAGCGAAGGGCTGTTTATCTCCTGAGCCAGGCAGAGGACAGGCCCCGTAAAGAAATAGCATCCCTGTTACAGATCTCTCCCCATACCGTAAGAAATCAGCTGGCAAAAGCAATAGAGAATATTGTTGCCTATCTGAAAAATAATTCTGACTAGACAGTAGTACATTTCTTCCCGGCAACCGTCATAACCAGCATGTCGCGTATCTACGATCTGCTGGATAAATTTGCATCAGGAACCTGTTCCAGGGATGAGTTCGAGGAGCTGATGCAGCTTTTGCAGGCAAATGAAAACGAAGAAGCTGTCCGCAACTATATGCGGGAATTGTATAACTCATTGGATTCCCGCGTTATTTCAGACCTGCGGATCGATGAACAAGGCGATATGTTTCAAAGCGGGGAACCGGTTTTTGCACAGCGCAAAAGACCACACCGGATCAAAAGAACGCTTTTAGCCATATGCTCCATATCGATCGTCTGTCTTGCTTACTTTTTCTATAGTACCAGGCATCCTAATAAAGTCGACAACGCCAGGACAATAAGCAGGATCTATACACCGGCAGGGTCCCGGACAAGCATCGTCCTTCCGGACAGCACCGAAGTATGGCTGAATTCCCTTTCCACCCTGACCTATACGACAGCCGCATTCAACAGCGGCAGACGGGAAGTCACTTTAATAGGAGAAGCCATGTTTAAAGTAAAACACGATAGCCTTCATCCCTTCCTCGTCCATACAAAGAATTTTGATGTAACGGACCTGGGAACGGTATTCAATGTCCAGGCATATCCGGAAGATAACAACGGACAGGCCTCCCTCATCAGCGGCTCTATCGAAGTGATCACAAAAGGCAGGAATTCGAAAAAGGTAACACTCGTCCCCAATCAACGGATCATCATCCGGAATGAGGACAGGAATAAGCTGACCCCAGCCAAAACCGCTGAAATAGCCACCACTGAGCCCACCATTAAACCCATTCTCCTCAATCCCCAGATAAGCGTGGCGCCGGATACAGCCTGGCTCGTGAACAAGCTGATCTTCATGGATGAATCTTTTTACGACCTGGCATTGCAGATGCAAAGACGCTATAATGTCGTAATATATTTTCGGAACGAAAAAGCCAGATCCTACAAATTCGCAGGCAGATTCGAAGATGAAGATATCGAGGATGCATTGAAAGAGCTACAGGCGATAGCCCCCTTCTCCTATAAAAGATCCAACAACGAAATTTATATAGAGTAACCTTAATTCACACCAAAACTACACCCATGACCTAAAGCACTGCTGTCCAACCAGACATACAAAAAGAGGCGGGAAATGCTCCACATCCCCCGCCAGATCATTCAATTGTAAAAACCTTCACTGATTGCGTCAAGGGAGGGCTTCTTTTAACAATTAAACTTCCAGTAAATATATGGAAAAAAAATTATTTCCATTTTGCTCCAGCTCTTTAGTGCTCCTAAAATTGCTTCGCATTATGAAACTAACATTAGTTTTATTACTGGCTGCTTGCCTGCAGGTATCAGCTAATAAAGCATATTCTCAAAAGGATCTGAAGCTTAGCCTTGATCTGACAAACGTTAGGCTTCGAAAGGCTTTTGAGATCATCGAAAAAAATTCCCGGTACAGATTTCTGTACAATTCGAATACGATACCCGAAAATGTACGTATCGATCTCCATGCAAAAGACATCCCGATCTCGGATGCCCTGGATAAGATCATCCGGGCCAACGGCCTGATCTATAAGATAATCAACGATAAGGTGATCGCAGTGACCTCAGCCGGTGAAATGCTGCAGACCATCCATGCGACAGGCGACGTGGAAGACAGCACCGGGAAGCCCCTACAGGGAGTCACCATTACGGTCCAGGGGCATCAACGCGGCACGCAGACAGATGCAAAGGGCCATTTTGAAATGGATGTCCCCGAGAATTCGATCCTCGAGATCAGCAGCATCGGCTATCAAACCGAACAGCTCCGCGTAACAGGCAGCACCCCGCTTCATATCGTTCTCAAAGGAGCATCCAACGGGCTGAATGAAGTGGTAGTCGTCGGTTATGGTACAAAATTGAAACAGACCGATCTTACCGGCTCCGTCGCCAGGATTGGAGGGGATAAGCTGGAATCGCGTCCCGTGACCGGAGCCCTCGATGCATTGCAGGGGCTGATTCCCGGTACGTCTGTCACGCGCTCCAGCGGACAACCGGGAAACCAGGGTTACCAGATCTCGATCAGAGGCGCCTCTTCTATCAACGGCAATGTGCCGCTGGTTCTGATAGACGGGATCCCAAGTGATCTCAGCCTGATCAATCCCAACGATATACAGGACATCACCGTGCTCAAGGATGCTACGGCAGCCATTTACGGCGCACGTGCCGCAGATGGGGTCCTCCTGGTTACCACCAAAAGAGGTAAAAAATCAAGCTCTCCCAGCATTGCCTATAATTTCAATGGGGCTTTTAAAAAGCCGGGTATGATGAAAAGAATGGTCTCGACCGATCATTTTGTAAAAATGTTTAACGAAGCCAACAAGAATGACGGCGACCCCCAGACATTCTCCGATTCCACACTGGCAAAGATCGCGGCCAATGATCCCGGCGTAGGGCCGGGAGAGAACTGGGGCGTAACCTCCTTCCCCATGTTTTATCAATCGAGAAACTGGTATGGAAGTCTTTTCAAGACATCATTCCGGCCTACGCATAATCTGAACATTTCCGGCGGCGGCGACAATTCCACCTACGTCATATCTTTTGGTGATACAAGGGACAATGGCAATATATCCGCAGGAACCAACAGCTCTGTGCGCGACAACCTGCGTATCGATCTTCAGCTCAACCTGCTGAAAAATCTGAAACTGGATCTCAACACTGCATATGATTATCTCAACACCAGGCAGCCTTCCGAGCTCAGCGATGCGATAGACAATGGCCTGAAGATGTTCTCCTACCTGCCCGTAAGAAATCCTGCCGGTAACTATTACGGCTACCAGGGATACGAAAACCCTTTCCAGGAGCTGACCATGGGCGGTAATGAAACCATCACCGATTCGCGGTGGAGCAACAATGTGAAGCTGGACTGGGAACCCATCAAAGGACTCGTATGGACCGGGCAGGTGGGCATCAATATCCAACGGCACGATGACAATGCCAACAAGCCTACCAATATAGAACATAACTGGGACAATACGCCCAACTCGCTGATCCGCAACAACCCGAACAGCGCAAGCTACAGCAACTTCAATTCAACGTACAAGAACTTCAGCACCTACGTCAACTACAGCAGGACGTTCGGCAAGCATGACATCAAATTGCTGGCAGGTGCTTCGAGAGAGAAATTCACGCGGGAATCGGAGATCATGTCGGGAGCTGATTTCTCCAGCAATACGGTCTTCACCCTCCCTTTGTCGGATTCACGGAACCTGCGGGCAGGAGATTACTGGGATAATAACCCCTGGGCGCTGGAATCTTATTTCGGCCGTGCCGCCTATTCCTATGACGGTAAATATTACCTGGAAGGTACCTTGCGTAAGGATGGAAGCTCGAAATTCTCTCCGGACAAGCGCTGGAGCGCCATCTATCCCAGCATCTCCGCAGCCTGGAAAATCTCAGGGGAAGATTTCTTCCGCAACCTGGTCAGCAACGACATCGTCAGTCTCTTCAAGCTCCGGGCATCATGGGGCAGAACGGGCAACCAGGACCTGCCTTCTTTAGGCCTCTTCGATTACATCCAGCTGATCAATATCAGCGGACAATACCCCATCGATGGGTCCACGGTGTCCAGGCTGGCTTCGCTAAAAGGCATCGCTTCCCCCGACCGCACCTGGGAAACCATCGAAACAAAGAACCTTGGGATCGACCTCTCCCTCCTCCGCTCGAAACTTAACCTTTCCTTCGATATATATCGCAAGAACAATAACAACATGCTCGTAAGCATCACCTATCCTTCCACCCTCGGCGCTGCCGCTCCAACCGCAAATGCCGGAAAACTGCTGGATAAAGGCTGGGAATTCAACGGGCAATGGAACGACAAGGTCGGCCAGGTTAAATACAACGTCGGCGTTATCCTGAACTACAACACCAATACCGTAACCGATCTACAGGGACAGGACAATTACAACCTTGGCTTAACACAGGCAAGACAAGGTTTCCCTCTCAATTCCTATTTCGGGTATAAAGGTTCCGTCATCCGGAACCAGGCTGAGCTGGACGCCTATGCTTCCAAATATGCAGGAAAGGGTATTGTGCCCGCTACACAGCCCAATGGACATGGTGGCTTGGGCATCGGCGATATGATGTACCAGGATATCGACGGCGACGGCCAGATCACTACCTATGGAGACAAAACAAAAGGTCACAACGGCGATGCAGTTTTCCTTGGATCACAGATCCCAAAGCTGACCTACAGCATGACCGGTGGATTGAGCTACAAAGGCTTCGATTTCTCGTTTATCCTGCAGGGTACGGGCAACAAATATGTCTGGAGAGGCAACGGCAACTTCGGAGTACCGCTGGCGCACTCCTGGTTCCAGCCGCTGGATTATTTCTATGGCAAAACGTTCTCCTCTGCTAATCCGAACGCCATGTATCCCCGCCTGTCGAATAATGGAACTGTCAATGGCAACAACCAGGCCTTCTCCGACCGCTGGCTGGAAAATACAAGATACCTGAGAATGAAGAACATCAGCTTAGGGTATACATTCACCAATCTGCAAATAAGGGACTTCAGGATCCGTGGCTTACGGGTCTACGTGAGCGGACAGGACCTGTTCGAGTTTGCAAAGGGGACATGGGACCACATGTATGATCCGGAAGAAACGAATATCCGGACAGTAGGACAGGATCCCAATAATTTCGATTTTTATGAGCAGAACTATCCAATGTACCGCGCAATCTCATTTGGAGTAAATGTTAACTTCTAAAAAAGACCAATGATGAAAATTATTAAAATATCAGCCCTTGTGACCGTCGTATTGATCTCGGTGACGGGTTGTAAAAAATATCTTGACCTGACGCCCCAATCCGAGATCACCGATCCTGCCTACTGGCAGACAGCAAATGATTTCCGGCTGGCCGCAAACTGGTTTTACAACCAGACACTGCCCGACCCGCATTACGATGGCAACAACAACGACGACAATATGTCGGAAATGGCATTTGGCCAAAGCAGCATCAATGCCGTCAGCTCAGGAACCTATGTTCCGCCAGAACAGGACGACAACTGGGATAGCGCCTATAGCTCTATCCGGAACGCGAATAAGCTGATCCAGGAAGGACAGGCATCGACGATCGGAACTACCATTTCACCCTTTATGGGCGAAGGTTATTTTTTCCGCGCCTTCGATTATTTCAACCTCCTGAAATTGTATGGAGGCGTTCCCATCATCAACAAGGTCCTGCTGCCGACTGACCCCGAAGTTTTCGCCGCCCGGGCTTCCCGCGACGTAGTGATGGATTCTATTTTAAGTGATCTGAACAATGCCATTTCCGATCTGCCCGTAAAAAGCGCCGCAGAAACAGGAAGGATCTGCAAGGAAGCAGCGCAGGCCTTTAAAGCACGCGTCTGCCTGTTCGAAGGCACCTGGCGTAAATTCCATGCTTCGGGTGATGCCAATAGCTTATTGGATCAGGCGATCGCAGAGTCAAAGAATGTGATCGACAGCAAATCCTACACCCTCTACCAGGGGAGTGGGAATGCAAGCTACCGGTATATGTTCATCGACAACACGAGCATGAACGACCCGGAGACCATCATCTCGAAAAAATACCGTACCAACATCAATGTGAACGGATGGGCATACGGCGTATCCTGGGGTAACCTTAACCCGACAAAATCTGCGGCGGATCTGTACCTGTGCAACGATGGTCTGCCCATTGACAAGTCTCCCCTGTTCAAAGGCTATGATTCCTGCCGGTCTGAATTCTACAACCGCGACCCGCGGATGGCGCAATCCCTGCTCATCCCCGCAACGCAGGTGATCCGCCCGCAATACGACACCTATCGTCCGCAATGGCCCGGACAGGATAACAACAGAAGCTCGAATTCCGGTTATATGCTGTACAAGTTCATCTCTGAACAGCCTACACCCGGCGACGGCGGCGGTGCCTTCGACTGGAATGTCATCCGGTATGCCGAGGTCCTGTTGATCTATGCCGAAGCTCAGTTCGAAAGGAATGGCTCCATCTCCGATGCGGACCTGGACCTGTCCATCAATGTGCTGCGGGACCGGGTGAACATGCCACATCTCACCAACACGCTTGTAGCCGGCAACGGGCTGGATATGGAGACCGAGATCCGGAGAGAAAGGACTGTCGAGCTGGCTTTCGAAGGCTTCCGGTGGGATGACCTGCGCAGATGGAAGACGGCAGAGACAGTACTGCCCAGATCCGTACTAAGCGTTAAAGTCACGGGAACACAATGGGCTGATAAAGTGATCACGCTCGACGGCAACAGCTATAACAGCATTTTTTATAACTTGTCCGCCAGTCAGCTTGAAAATGGATACAAGGTGTTACAACCGGCCAGCCAGCGGTTCTTTGATCCCAACAAGAATTATCTGCTGCCAATACCGACAAAACAAGTATCACTCAATTCTAAATTAACACAAAACCCAGGTTGGTAATATTATGAAGACAATTGCAGGCTATATATTATTGTTCCTTCTCCCGATAAGCTTTCTAAAGGCCCAAACCGGAAAAGAAGTATCCCTGATGGGGAATCGTTTTCTAACCTTCAATTGCGTCATCCGGGTCAACCAGATCGAAGTGGCGCGGGACAGGAATGTCGGCCAGGACGAGCGTAGCCTGCATACACCCGAACGGGTTATAAATTTTAGAAAAGCCGTTGCTAAGGGGTTCCCGGGTGCTAAAATGACCTGGGCCCTTAGCTGGCTTGCTTTACATGATACCACGGAGAACTACAGGACCATCCGGAAACTCGTCGCCGGCTATCATTATGAGTATGGAGACGAAGTTACCTTTATCCCCGGAGCCTATTTCGCCAATGCGTATAATTCTACGGAGCAGGTAAATAAAGACCTGCACGAGGGGTTGGCTAAGGTTACAGAGATTGTTGGTAAGGGCTATCGCCCCAAAAGCATCGTTGCAGGGTTCCTGTCTTCGCCGAATCAGAAATATCTGGCTGAAGTGGAAGACATCCACGTCTGCCAGGCCAACATCTGGAGCCAGTATTCCATCGATAACCAGGATGGTGATGGCGCGGTCAGCTATCCTTTTTATCCGTCTGCCGAACATTTTTGCAAACCGGCACAGGGCGCATCCGATTTCATCGATTGCGTAAATCTGGATGGATGGACCTGTGATTTCCTGGCCGCGCGCCGAGCGGGTTTTGCGGAAGGGTTCAATAGCCGCATGGGCGTTGGACCCATTGAAACAATCGGTAAATTCGGCGTACAGAAAGGGATCGGGGAGATGCTGTTCACGACCGCAGTTCACTTTGATAAAGGATTTCAGCTAAATGGTTTTGCATGGGTCACCAACTGTTGGGAGCTGAGCCTGCCATATGATTACAATGATATCACCCTATGGTTGCAGGGAATAAAAAACCGGTGGCCCGATGTGCGGTTTATCACGCAGGGCGAATTCGGGCTGATCTGGCGCAAACACTATAAACAAAACAGCTTCGATTACCGGTTTGAAGAAATAGGTTCGGGCATCGGCGGCTCGGATAAGGATAAAAAGATCCGCTGGTTCATGAACAAAGATTTCAGACTGGCGCTTCTCAGCAGGGCCAATGGAGATAGCACAAAGGTGATCGATTTTACCCGTTATGACCTGCCGGCAAAAGAACCCGAATCCGGCAGCACCCGGAACTGGAGCCTCTTAGGCGAGATCAATCAAAAGGGGGTCCGGAAACAGGACAAACCCGTGCCCGTCAATAATTTACCGGAAGAAGATAAAGCTATAATAAGTCGCAAATGCAAAGACGTTCGTTTATAAAGAATACTACCTTATCAGGCGCAGGAATGCTGGCTGTACCCCAGTTGCTTCAGACAATACCGGCAGGACTTTTCAGCCCTGCCCCCCTCTCATTGATAGGCGGACGATTCATTACATTCTGCATTATGATCCGCACCACCCCCTGGGAAGTATCAAGAGACGTGAAATTACATCCGCGTGATGAAACGAATTGGCATACATTGGAAGGCGTGCGCGCCATGCGGGAGGCATTCGCAGAGAACAATCCGAATGGCCGCCTTACCTGGGGGTTTACGATGAACGCCCTCGAAGACCAACGGAAGAATTACGCCGAAATAAGAGACTATGCAGCAGCTTGCCAGGCAAAATATGGAGACGAGGTCACCTATTTTCCGGGTTATTTCCCCGCGATGTACTTACCACGGGAAAGGATCAATAAAGAGATGTCCGAAGCCATTCAGATCATTTCCGGATTTGTCGGCAAAGGCTATCGCCCTCAATCGATAATAGGCGGTTTCCTGCCCGCAGACAGCTTAAAATACCTCGCAGAAAAAGAGGACATCCATGTGGCTCAGGCTATCATTTGGAGCCAGCACAATATTGACGGAGGCGGGGCAGACGGCTCGCCTTCCTATCCTTATTATCCATCTACGGAGCATTTTTGTAAGCCGGCTCAGGGTAAAAAAGATTTTATCGACTGCGTCAACCTCGACGGCTGGACCTTGGATTTTATCTGTGCTCGACAAAGTGGCTCCAACGGGCACGAGATCACGGGATACAACAGCCGCCGCGGCGTTGGTCCCATCGAAACCTATAAAGGATGGGGACTGGACCTGGGCAACAGAGAAGTCATGCACACCCAGTCTATTCATTTCGACAAAGGATTCGAACTAAATAAATTCGGATGGGTTACCAATATCTGGGAAGCCCAGCTGGTCTACGAATTTGGAAAGGATTTTATTATCAACGCCCTGAAATTGTGGGTCGGCGACACCCTGAAACGATGGCCGGACGTTCAATTCGTTACATTCGGTGAGTTCGGGAATACCTGGCGAAGACACTACAAAAACAATGATGAATGGAATTATAGATTTGTAGAAAGAGGGTCCGGGCTCGGTGACTCCTATAACAACCTCGAAATAAAATGGTTTCAAAATAAAGAATTCAGAATGGCCCTGCTTCACGATTGGCATAAAAACACACCCGAAAAGGTCATAGATTTTACCCGTTACGATCTGCCTGCGCACGAACCACAGGACGCTACCCCAAAAGACCCCATAAAAGACTGGACCCTGATAAATCGCATCAATCAAAAAGAATTAAGACCGCAGGATACGCCGGTGCCGGTACAGGAATTAGGGGAAGATGAAAAGAAGCTGATCTTCCGTTATTATCCTGATCTGGCTCCACCCCCTAAACCCTAAACCTCCCTTTAGCGGAGAAACACCAACCCCTCATTATTCCTCGCCAGCACCAACAATCTCTTTCCATCCCCAACCCTCACCCACTTTGCATCCCTACACTCCCCTCCAATCCCCGGCAACGAACGGTCAAAGACCAGTCGTTTATCATACCCAAATACCGAAGGATCCATCGCATCATACCGGCCCTCATACGGCTGCACGCCATAAAAATTCCCTCCCGCCAACCACCCACCATCCAAACCCACAAAACAAAATAGAGGAGCCAGCTGCATCTCCTCCGGCATCTCCTTTATCACAAACCCACCCTTTCCATTATTAAAGAACACCGCCGATCCCAGGCGATCCGCCCTCAACTGTCTCGCCCCATCCAGCTGCGATCCAAATAAATACTGTATGGTCTTCCCCGCCACCTCATTGTACTTTAGATGACTCCGCTTCAAAGCCGGCACCGCCAGCTCAAGCTGGTCCTTCCCCAAAAATGGATACTCCTCCCCACCAATAAAGTAAGTCATCAGCTGCTCAACCGTACCATTACTATCCAGATCCCTGACATAAAGCTTTAGCCCCCCATCCTTCCCCGCATACAGCTTCGAGTTATGTCCCCAATTCCCCGCCAGTATATCCGGGTAACCATCGCCATTGACATCCGCCACAGACATCGTCTGCCATAAACCTGATGATCCACCCACCTCTACCCCCGCGCCGAGTCGCCCTTTCTGATTACGAAAAACCGTCACCCCCATCCACTCTCCCGCCACAACCAGATCCATCCATCCATCTTTATCGATATCCGTAAACACAGCCGAGGTCACGATCCCCGCAAGCCGCAACTCCGCCCCCACACTAAACCGCCCATGTCCATCATTGATCAATACCCGCGAGACCTGTTCCTTCAGCCCATACTGCCTCGCACCCGTAAGCCCCCCGACAAAAAGATCATCATGACCATCCCCATTCACATCCCCTGCCGCCACACAGGATTTATTGGTCAGTAGACCCGGCAAAGCCCCTGCCGTTTCAAAAAAATGCCCATGCCCATCATTGAAATAAAGATGATCCGCAAGACTCAGATCCCCATCGGCTTTCTCATTTCCACCACTGACGACATAAAGATCCGGATACCCATCCCCATTCGCATCAAAGAATAGCGCATCCACCCCTTCGCTCCACCGGTTCCGGCCAAACACAGCCGTATCCGTCGCAACAAATTTGCCATCCCCGATCTGCATCATCAAACAGCCCGGCTGCCCCCCCGCCCCGCAAACAAACAGATCATCCAGCCCATCTTTATTGACATCCGCCACCGCCATCTTCGGCCCCCGGCTCGATTCCAGATGCGGAATAAGATATTGCTCCTTAAAATCCAGGTAAACATTCTCCCGGTGCCGCCAGTTCACTCCGATAACAGCACTCACATCCGCCAAAACCGCCTTCTTCGGCGGGAAGAACGCTTCATATCTAAAAGTCCCGTTCGCCTCCTCCTGCTTAAAAACGATCTTCTGATCAACCTTCACATGCCTCACCACCTGCCATCGCTGATCCGGCCAAACCACCAGCACGCTGTCCGCAACCTCCAAACTATCCAATCCAAAATGCAAACGCGGTTCCACCGACGACATAAACCCCCTGCTAAGCATCAGCTGCTGATACTGCATCTTCCCACCCGCAAAAACATAAGCCTTCGCACCGATCCCAAACCGATTCCCCCCAACCCCTGCAAAAGCAAAAGAAAGCCAACTGCGCCCCAGGCTCTCATTCCGCAAAACCAACGCCGGCGAATTGATACAATTCACAACCAGATCCAATCTCCCATCATTATCAAGATCCGCATAGACAGCTCCATTATAATAACCCTTCATATCCCCCATCCCCCACTGAGCACTGACATCGGCAAACCCAAGCTTCCCATCCCCCCGAAACAAATGCGGATGCGACGCCCCATCAGGCATTTCCCCACCAAACAATATAAAATCAAGGTCCAGCGGGCGTTTGACAATTCCGCTGGAGATAAAAAGGTCTTTAACCCCATCATTGTCCATATCCGCAAACAAAGGACTCCAGCTCCAATCCGTCGCCGATACCCCACTGATCAATCCGACATCGCTAAAACTCACCCCGTTGCCATTATTCCGCTGCAAACAATTCCTCGAATACTGATCCTGGTATCCATTCCGCGTTATCTTTTGCTCATAAACATCCAGGTGTTCGCCATTCCCATATGTCTTCAACGTCTTCTCATCACCCGGCAGCATATCCGCCGTGACGACATCCAGCTGCCCGTCATTATTAAAGTCGGCTATATCATTGCCCATACTATACCGGCTATAATGCCGGAAATGCCCCGCCCCGCTTTCGCTAAAAGTACCGTCGCCATTATTGATATAGTAAAAGTCGTTCTCATGAAAATCATTCCCCACATAGATATCCTCCCAACCATCGTTATTAAGGTCCCCCACCGCAACCCCCAGCCCGTAACACAACGCACTTCGATAAAGACCCGCAACGGCACTCACATCCACAAAATGCCCATTGTCATTTCGATAAAGCCGCTCCCCCGCATTCACATCAAATCCCCGCCGCTTGCCAGTGTCTGTAATATTCTGGTTGGGATGCTGCGACTGATTGAGAATAAAACAATCCACATCGCCGTCATGATCATAGTCAAAAAATACCGCCTGCGTCGCAAACCCCGAAAAGTCCAGCCCATAGGCCGCAGCACTTTCCGTAAAAGTCCCATTCCCATTATTGATATACAATTCATTCCGCCCCTCAAACCCCTGCATATGCGTCACCGCACAAACATAGATATCCAGCAGACCATCCCCATTCACATCCGCCATCGTCACACCCGTACACCAATCCGATCCACCCGCAACGCCGGCCTTCACAGTAATATCCTCAAACACAAAATCCCCTTTATTGAGATAAAGCTTATTCCCCCCACGCGAGTTCGCAGCAAAGAACAGATCAGGCAACCCGTCATTGTTGATGTCGCCAACGGCAACACCCGCCCCATTATAATAATAGATATAGCTGAGTATCCCAAGCCCCGGCCGCTCCGGCAACCGGTTCTCAAAGTCAACCTTCGTATCCGCAGCAGCCAGGCTCCTCATCACAGGCTTTTCCCTGTTGCACGACAACCCTGCCACTACCAAAACTAATAATCTAATTATTCTTAATACTCCGCACCACCCTGAATATAGTCTCCTCATTATCTTCATAATCCAACAGCTTTTTATCCATTGAATAAAGAAACAACGCAGGATAACGCACCGGCCGAAACCTGACAATATTCTGACTATCCCTATCCCTCGCCCATACCCCCTTCAACCTCGGACCATACTTCTTCGCAAACGCCACTATCTTCGCCGGCTCAGCCGCCGAAACAAAATACAACGCCGCCTTCCCAAACGACTCATACTCCGCATCCATCCGCGCCACCGCCCGTTGACAATGATCGCAATCCGGATCCACAAACACGAACAACAATAGCTTCCCCTTCGGCAGATCAGCATTCGTCAACACCCCACCACCGATCCGCTCAAACCGGATAGACGGCAACACCTGCGCTGGCGGCAATAGCCCCCCTTGCACCCAAAATAGAAACAACAAGATCAATCGCATATCATAATTTTGACATATCCCATATCTTCAGCTCACGCACCACCACCTTCCCCCCCTCCGCAAAAACAGTACACCCATTCGCTCCCTCACCCGGATAGACATATTCCGTCAGCACCTGCTCTCCATCGTTTACAAACACCTCCAACGACGACTTATCAAACAGCACCCGCAGCCTCACCTTATCCCCGGTCGCCGCAGCCAGATCGATCACTTGTCTCTTACCCCCACTCCCTCTATCCACAAAGACCTGGTGTTTCACCTTATCATACCCGATCACCGTCCCCGCTCCATCCTTCCCCCGCGCGATCTTAAAACCCGTCGTCGTCGCCGTCCCCAGATCTATCTCCGCATCCAGCCAATACGCATTACCCGACACCTTCAGCGCAACCTCATCAGCCACGGACAGATCCTTCATCTCAACGGGCTTAGGCAACCCTTTTCTCACAATAGCGGCCGGCTCCTGCAACAACCTGTACCCACCCTCTGTCTTCTTCAGACTCATATCCCGCGAGATCGACATCTGCCCCGTCCACGGCGCCGTCTTCTCTTTCCCCGGTATCATCCACCCGATAAGCACTTTCGCATTATCCGGCATATTATTCCACGGTATCGCCGCATAAAAACTATCTCCATAGTCGACCGTCAGCACAGTTTCGGAAGCATTGTCGTTAACAAACGTCTTTCCGTCAAACGTCCCCACATAATACTGCATAAACACCCCCCTCTGTCCACCCGCCGCCGAATTCATCAACACCCATCGCGTACCACCACCCTTCACCGGCAGCTCTATCAGCGACGGACATTCCCAATACGCACCCACATATCCCTGCGGGCCAAACTCACTCAGCAGGTTCCAGTTCTTCAGATCCGGTGACCCATAGAAACGTACCTTGTGCTCCGCCGGTATCGCCACCGTCATCACCCACTGTTTCGATCCGGTATGCCAGAAGACATTCGGATCACGAAAATCATGTTTCTGCAGGTCGATCACCGGATTCCCCGAATAGTTGGTATAGGTCCTGCCCCCATCATTACTATAGGCGATATACTGCGATTCCTTTTTCAGATTCGGCTGGTGCGCTGTATAAATAGCCACCAGACATCCTCCGCCACGACAAAACCCGCTGGTATTGTCCTTATCCCAGACCGCCGATCCGGAAAAGATCCATACCGTATCCCCCTTCTCCCGGTCTATCTTCTCCGGTATGGCCACCGGCAGATGCTCCCATCGCAGCAGGTCCCTCGAGCGGGCATGCCCCCAGCTCATATGCCCCCACTTGTTCTCATAGGGATTCTGCTGATTGTACAAAAGATATTCCCCATTCAGATATATAGGTCCGTTGGGATCATTCGTCCAGTTCTTCTCCGGCGTAAAATGATACACCGGCCGCCATTGCGGGGTCAAAGTCTCCGCAGTCTGACCAAAAGCAAAAACCCCAAGCCCCAAAAACGCTACACTAACCAATATTCTCTTCATAACTAATACCCTTTATTTTGTGAATACAACCCATTCGTAAAAATGATCTGTTCCTGTGGCACCGGGAAGTATTCGTGCTTCCCCTTCGTAAATTGTGCATTCAGCAGGAAAGGATGTCTTATCTTCTCAATGGAAAAATAGTTATTCATGGTCACATCAGCAATACCCCACCGCACCAGGTCAAAGAAACGAACACCCTCCATCCCAAATTCCAGCCTTCTCTCCCATTGTAGCGCCTTCAGCGCCGTCGGCTGATCCCATACCGGAATATTTACTCCCGGCTTATAGGTCTGGATACGATAGTTCGAAGGATAAGTGCCATCCGCCTTCTTCACAAGAGGACTGATATTCGCCGCCCTCGCCCTGACCTGGTTGATCAGCGGCAACGCAGCCGACGGATTTCCCAGCTGGATCTGCGCCTCCGCCTGCATCAGCAACACATCGTCATAACGGATCACATCCATATTTACCGAAGTCCCATAAAAAGGCCCCAGCTTTTTAAAACACGGACAGGTAGCCAGCTGCAACTCCTTCATCGTTCCAAATCCGCCATAGACCCCCGACAGACGTTCCCAGCTATGATCATAGGGTATCGCCGCATTATATTTGAAAGGATGCCCCTGTATCCCGACCGTATGATCGATCCGCGGGTCCACCCCATTTGTCCAGAAATCAAGACTATCCTTCATCTCCGTACCCGCATCGTTAAAATGATCAAATTCAGGTACCCCATTCGCATCGGTCTTAAAGGCATTGACAAGATTCTGCGACGGAACGTGGAAGGCACAACAGCCATACTGCGGAGCACCCGCAAAATAATTCAGACTCGTCGACATACTTAGCCTGCCGCCTATCGCCGTTCCGTCATTGATCGAATATTGTATAGCAAAGATCGACTCCGGCCCGTTGTCATGCCCATCCAGGAAATTATATGCATAATCCGTATTCAGACTATAGATACCCGAACTGATGACATCATTCGTCAGAGTCACCACCTGCGTCAGCTTCGTCTGATCCACCCCCGTGACATTATAGTTCGCATCCTGTGTATACGCATGATACAGCAAGGCCTTGGCGAGATAAGCTTTTGCCGACAATTGATTAGCCCTCCCCGGCTCACCCGGCTGCGTCTGCGGCAGATCATCTATCGCCGCCTGAAAATCTGCCTCGATATGCAGCCACAACGAATCATTGCTCATCGTATTCCCTATTTTCAATATCTGGTCATTAGTAGCCGTCTCGTCAAACCACGGAATATTCCGGAACAATACCTTTAGCAGAAAGAACATATGCCCTCGCAGGAACTTCATCTCTCCGATCCTTATCTTCCTTTTTGGGAACTCCGCATCCTTCAACGCATCCAGCGCCCTCAACGCCACATTACAACGCGAGATAGCAGCATAAGCCCTGATCCACGCACCCGGAAATCCAAAGTCGCCAAACCCGTTGTTCGCCGGTTCCACCAGGTAGAACTGCTCGTATCGGTCCAGCTGCCCCTGGTCCCCGATATCACCCCCGCCTTTATAGGCATCATCCGATCGGACACTGCCCCACTCCCAGTTGCTGGTGATAGGTGCATCCCACCAATCGTTCGCGATCCCGGCATACGCCGCCGTCGCCAAACCATCCACCGCCGTAGGCGTCGTCAGATCACTCACCGACAACGCACCCTGCGGTTTGTAATCCAGGTATTTCTTGCAGCCAAAAGAAGATAGTATCGCTATCATCAAAAGGCCATAACTCCATTTATTTTTTATCCGCAGCACACCCCGCCGCGCATCAAAATATGTTATTCTCGATTTCATATAAGCATTTTAATAAAGAATTAAAAATTCGCATTCAACCCAACCGTATAGCTTGTCGGAACAGGCCAGCTGTTATAAGAGGTCCTTTCCGGGTCCTGGGACGTCATCTTCCCGGACTTTATCGCAAATAAGTTCTGACCGGAAATATAGATCCTCAACCCCTGCATCGACGCCTTGCCCGCTATGGCCTTTGGCAGATTATAACCGATCATCGCATTGCGTAGCTTGAAAAATGATCCGTTCACAAAATAATAATTGGAGGTCCTGCCTTCATTGTTCAGGTTCAGAATGGTCAGCGACGGAATACTCGAATGCGTATTCTGTGGCGTCCAGGCATTGAACACGCCAGGCCCGGCATTGGTATTAGCCGCAATAGTAGTATTATAGGCCTTCGTAGGATCATACACCGTCACCCCTCCGACCCCGGAACCAAACAGCGACAGATCAAAATTCTTGTAATCCATCGACAGCCTTAACCCAAAGAGCACCTTCGGCAAGGTCGTCCCCAGCCAGGTCTGATCAAGCACATCTACCTTCCCATCCCCGTTCAGGTCTTCGTAACGGATACGCCCCGGACCAGCGCCAAGCTGTGTCTGATGGGCCGCAACCTCCTGCTGGTTCTGAAAGATCCCATCGGCCTTATACCCAAAGACCGAGAACTGCGAGTGACCAACGATCGAATGGTTCTGATCACCAGGATATGCCGACCGGACATCCTCCGGCAGCTTGGTGATGACATTGGCAAAATGACTCAGATTACCAGTTATTGTATAATGCAGTTTCCCGGGCGTCGTATTCTGATAGCTAAGCACAAATTCCCAACCCTGATTTCGGATGCTCGCCCCATTCAACCACTGCTGCTGACCTTCACCCACCGCCGCTGCAATAGGCGGCTGGATCAGTATATCGCTCGTATTCCGGTGGAACCAGTCAAAGCTTCCCACCAGCGACTCATTTAAAAATCCGAAGTCAAGACCAATATTCACTTCCTTCGTGGTCTCCCATTTCAGATTGGGATTACCCAGCTGTGTCTGTACAAAACCGGAGGGCAGCGTACCCGTATTAATACCCGTAAGATCATAGGCCGTACCCGTATTCAGCCACTGCGGATACGCCGGGTTCGACGTCCCATAGTTTGCATGGAACAATGTATAGGCCGACAGGTTGTCTATCGACTGGTTGCCCACGACACCATAACCTGCCCTCAGCTTTAGATTGGAAACGGCATGCACATTTCTGAAAAATTCTTCATTATTGATACGCCAGCCAATAGTACCGGCCGGGAAAACTCCATAAGGAGTATTCGTACCAAACCGCGACGATCCATCCCTTCTTATCGTAAAAGAAGCAAGATACTTGTCGCTATAGCCATAAAAGGCTTTTCCGAACTGGGACAACAACCGGTAACCCGTGGCACCGCCACTCGTGGTCTGCGAACCCGAACCCGCACCGAGCTGGAAATAACTCAGCTGCTGCAACGCAAAATTCGTGGTCGAAGCCCCGACGACCGAATAGTCGTCATGTACGGACTCGATACCACCCAGTAAATTCAACCGGCTCTTTCCAAACTCCATACTATAATTCACCGTATTCGTCCATGTGAACGTAAATTCCTTCGCCTCCTGCTGCGTAAGACTGTTGAACGAATTGACCGGACCCTCATCCCCTATCTGCGTGATAAACTTGCCCGACGAATCGGCATAGTCAAAACCAAAGCTCGTACGCACGACGAGCTTTTTGATGACTTCCAGCTCCGCAAATATATTTCCATACGCCTGCAGCCGCGTAGTAGTATTGAACCGGTTGAGATACTGGATATCCACCGGATTGTTCCGGTCCGTATACCCCGGACCGATAGGACCCCCAAACGTTCCATCCGTCTTTCGCAACGGTATCGTCGGCGCCAGTATCAGTGCCAGCGTTGGGGTCAGCGCTCCCCCCGGGTCTTTGGCCGCACCGACCTGCGAACTCCTTGACAGTTGCAGATTCTCACCGATCCTGAACCTTCCGTCAAAACCGCTCGTATGCGAGTTGATCCGGGCATTGTATCGCTGGAAATTCGTATTCTGCAAAAGCCCGTTGTTGTCCAGGTATCCAAAATCCATAAACACCCCGCTTCTCGCATTACCGGCCGAAATGCCTATATCATTGGAAGTGACCAGCGCCGTCTTGTATAATTCATTCTGCCAGTTGGTATTCCCCACCGGCTCCAGCTGGTTCCCGCCCACAAAAGGGGCGACATTGACCTTGTTCAGTACAGGATTGGCAAAATCCCCATTCCAGTCGAACGTATAGATCTGATTGACGAGGTTATTGGGATCCGTGCTGTCATTCACCGCTGCCCGCCAGAGCGCCCTCCCCCTGTCCACTGAGCCCAACGCCTTTTCCTGCCAGGGCCGCTCCGTCTGCCAGGTAAGACTCGAGTTCAGCGAGATCCGTAGCTTTTCCCCCGACCCGCTGCCATCCTTCGTCGTTACAATGATGACGCCATTGGACGCACGCGACCCATAAATGGAAGAAGCGGAGGCGTCCTTCAATACCTGTATCGAAGCTATAGACCCCACATTCAGATTGGCAAAGTCTTCATACCGTGTAGTCGGAACGCCATCTATGATGTACAGCGGATTCGTATTTCCCAGCGTATTGACACCCCGGACAAGGATCGTGGGCGGTGCGCCATTACTCCCCGTGGGCGAACCATCTGCCGCAATATAAAGTCCGGGCACCTGCCCCTGTAACGCCAGCATCGGACTAGTGGTCGGCACATCCTTTATCGTGGCAAGATTGACAACAGACACCGCGCCGGTCAGGTCTATCTTTTTCTCCGACTTATACCCCGTCACGACCACCTGGTTGAGATCGTTGATCCCCTCCAGCATAGCCAGGCTCAGCTCATTCGTAGCTGCGCCGACCTTTACACTAAGGTTATTCATCCCGACAAAAGACAGTACCAGCGTCTCACCGGGTGAGGCAGCAATCGAAAATCTCCCCATGGAATCCGTTGTTACCGATCTTGTTTTGGAAACTACCGTAACACCCTGTAAAGGCTCTTTGGTGGAATTCCTCACCACTTGTCCGGTAATGATTTTTTGCTGTGCATAGCTGAACACAGCCAGCAATAGCATAGGCAACAAAATCCATACTTTTCTCATAATTGTTGTTTTGTTTATGGTTGGCTACTATTTCAATATCAGTTTTCTCACCTCATCCTTCTCATAATCCGGACACGACCCGGCATAACTCGCGATCAACGCCCCCATGGCGCTCGCGAACTCTATCGCCTCAGGCGGGCTGATCCCCTGCGAAACAGAATAAAGCAGCCCCGCCAAAAAAGCATCCCCGCTCCCCACTGTATCGGCCACATCCACGATAAACCCCGGATGCGCATACACGATCCCGTTCATATTCATCAGCGAACCCTGACTTCCCTTCGTCAGCACAATAATGGGAATATGGAATTGATCCTGTAAGGCCTCGATCCTTTCCGTCTCCGACCGGTAACCCGAAAACCAGCCGGTCAGCAATTCCAGCTCTCCAAGATTCAGTTTTAAAATGTCAACGCCCTTCATCAGCTTTTCAAGTATCTGCCGGTTATAATGCGGAGGACGCAGATTTATATCCAGCACCTTATACGGCGCAACTTCCAGCAGCTGATACAACACCTCCCGGCTCGCTTCAGAACGCGTGCTCAAACTGCCAAATATAAAATAGGAGGAATTTGATAGTAGCGGAACGAACTGATCATCCCATTGAATGTTGTCCCAGGCCACCGGTCTGACAATATCGTAATGAACATCATCGCCCTCCCCGGGGATCATCGTCACCCTCCCGGTATCCAGCTCAAAATCCATCTGGAAGAACTCAGTAGAGATGTCCTCCTTTTCCATCAGCTGGATCAGCTTTTTCCCATAGTTGTCAAGCCCAACCCTCGTGATCAGACCAGGTTCCATCCCCAGCTTCTTCAGATGATAGGCGACATTCATCGGCGCCCCGCCCGGCGTCACCTTCGAAGGAAGGATATCCCAAAGGATCTCGCCAAAACATACGACGGGATGTCTCTTTTCAGAAATTGGCATAGCAATCGATATTTAAATTGATCCACGCTTAATGCGCAGCCAACGTATATTCTATATGTTCCAGCGACTTCCCCTTTGTCTCCGGCATCAGCTTCCAGACAAACAATAATTGCATACACATCATCACACAAAAGAAAAGGAAAGTATTGCCGCCCCCGGCTTTCTCCGCGAAATAGGGAAAAGAGAAGGCAATGATAGCAGCCATTACCCAATGCGTCGTGCTCCCCAGCGTCTGCCCCTTGGCCCTCACGGGGTTCGGAAAAATTTCAGAGATAAATACCCAGATCACCGCCCCCTGCGAAAAAGCAAAAAATCCGATATAGATAAAAAGAAAGATCGGCACCATCCAGCCGTTGAATTGCGAAGCATAAAAAGACCAGGCGACCATCGCCAGAGTGACGATAAGCCCAAAAGACCCTATCAGCATCAGGGTCCGCCTGCCGATACGATCGATAAAATTCATCGCCACCAGCGTAAAGACAAAATTCACCAGCCCCAACCCCGCCGTTGACAACAGTGATGAATTCTTCCCAAGACCCGTCATTTCAAAAATCCGCGGAGAATAATAGATGATGGCATTGATCCCCGATACCTGGTTAAAGACAGCAAACAATGTCGCCAGCATCACAGGCGTACGGTACCGCCGCGAGAACAACGCATCCGGTTCCACCACATCATCAGCACGCTTAATATCCTCAACCACCGCATCCGCCGTCTCCGGATCGATCACTTCAAAAACCTTCCGGGCCTCTTCCACCCTGCCCTTATGTAATATCAGCCAGCGCGGACTCTCCGGTACCCAGCGAAGCAATAATAGGAACAAAGCCGATGGCACAGCCTGGATCCCCAGCATCAGTCGCCAGGAATTCTCCCCCGTCAAACCAATAAGATAGTTGGATAAATAAGAAATGACGATACCGAACACCACATTGAACTGGAAAAGACCAACCAGCTTTCCCCGCCGACCCGCCGGCGAGATCTCGGATATGTATATAGGAGCAGTAACCGAAGAAGCCCCTACCCCAAAACCCCCGATAAAACGAAAGAAAAGAAATCCATACCAGTTGAAAGACAACGCCGTTCCCAGCGAGGATATTAAATAAAGGATGGCGATCCCGTACAACGTCTTCTTCCGGCCCCAGCGATCCGTGGGGATCGCTCCCGTCAGAGCGCCAATAACCGTTCCTATCAGGGCAATGGATACCGTAAGACCATGCTGAAGAGAGCTCAGACCCCAGTACTTTTGGATAGCCTGCTCCGCTCCCGAGATCACCGCCGTATCAAAGCCAAACAGGAATCCCCCCAATGCAATGACAAGCGACCAGACAAATACGTTTTTACTTCCCATATGGCAATCAGTTTCAGGACTCAATATATACCCCAGCCCTACCAATGCCTTTTTGAAATCATATCCATTTTTTGGAGAAATCGAATTCCTCCAAAAAAATTAAATAAATAACTGGATTTGAATTGTTTACCTTCGTATTCGAAGAAGCCCTTTTAGCCTTGATTTACAGTTTTGACGCATTCTTTTTTGATATTGTTCCAATACCTGACCGCTGCCATTCTATCCTTATCTGACAAAATTTGTGGATCGAAAAAAAATGATACGGGTTTGTAACCCCATTTTCTGAAAATCACCCAAATTTATCTGTATGATTGCTCTGCCAAACGCTACTGCCCTTATTATAGGTCTGTCCTTTCTCTTCTATTCCTGCTCAAATCCCACGACAGAAAGAAAGTACCGCATTGGTTTCGCACAATGTACCGGTACCGAGAACTGGAAAAGAGCCACTCGCGAAGGTATGGCGCGGGAACTCTCCCTCCACCCCGCATCCGAGCTGATCTATCGCAGCGCAAATGACAACAGCGAATTACAGGTCCGGCAAATAAAGGAACTCCTCAATCAGAATATCGACATCCTCCTGGTCTCACCCAACGAAGCAAAACCCCTGACTTCCGTCGTGGAAGAAGCCTATAACCGGGGCATCCCCGTCGTCGTCATCGACCGCAAGACCGCCTCCGACCTCTATACCAGCTTTATCGGTATAAATAATTATGAGCTGGGAAAAATGGCCGGGGATTACCTCGCTCACCGGCTCCCGGACTCCGCAAACATTATTGAGGTCATCGGACTCCAGGGTTCAACCCCTTCCGCCGATCGCCAGAGAGGTTTTGAAGACGAGATCCGCTCAAACCCGCACATTCGTATAAAGACCCGCATCCATGGCGACTGGTTACAGGATAAATCCACCGCAGCTTTCCTGAAGATAAAGGACCAGCTCTCCCCAAATGATGTCGTGTTCGCACAAAATGACCCGATGGCAGTCGGCGCCTACGAAGTATATAAAAGCCTCGGAATGGAAAAGACAGCGCGCTTTTTCGGCATCGACGGACTCTCCGGCCCTGGCGGAGGTATCCAGCTGGTCTCCGATAAGATCCTTCAGGCAACCTTCCTGACACCCACCGGCGGTGAAGAAGCCATCAAGACCGCCTTCGACATCCTCGAAAGACGCCCTTATCATAAAGAAAATATCCTGCCCACCGTCGTCATCGATTCCACCAATGTCCGGATCATGAAGCTCCAGACCGACCGGCTCAACGACCAGACCAAAGACATCCAAAAACAATATATCCTGCTCCAGGAACAACGCCGGATCTATCACAACCAGTCCAACTTATTATATATTGCTATTACAGCGCTGATCCTGGCCCTCATCCTCGGAAGCGTCGTTTTCTTCGCACTGAAGAACAACCGCAGGATCAACCGGCAGCTGGCCGGCCAGAACGAAGAGATCATCCTCCAGCGAAACCAGCTGATCGAAATGACAGCAAAAGCAAAGGAAGCCACCGACGCCAAATTCAACTTCTTTACAAATATCTCCCATGAATTCAGAACACCCCTGACACTCATCCTCGGCCCCCTCGAAGACGCCCTGTCCTCACCAAAACTTCATTTTACCATCAAACAGAACCTCGAGCTCGTACAAAAGAATGCCCTCCGGCTCCTGAGACTCATCAACCAGCTGATGGACTTCCGCAAGATCGAGGAAAACAAAATGAAGCTCGTGATATCGGAGAACAACATCTCCGACTTCGTGATGGAAATAGCCAACGCCTTCCGGGAGATCGCCCGCAGAAAACTCATCTCATTCAATGTCACCAGCACGACAAAAGACCTGAAGATCTGGTTCGACGTCAACATCATCGACAAGGTCCTGTTCAACCTTTTCTCCAACGCTTTTAAATTCACCAACGAGCACGGGTCGATAAATGTCACCGTAGACCTCGATAATACACGCGAAATGATCCTCATCTCCGTCCAGGATTCCGGCGTCGGAATGACGGCCGATGAGGTGGAACACGCATTCGAACTGTTTTATCAGGGACACAAAAGAACATACAAAGGCACCGGCCTCGGCCTGTCGCTCACCAAAGAAATGATCCACCTCCATAACGGCGACATCACCGTCCGCAGCGCCAAATGGAAAGGCTCGACATTTACCGTTAGCCTCCCGGTCAGCAAATCCCGTCTTGGCGAAACCGAGACAGCTACCGAACCCTCCCTCCTGGTCCCAACCTATGAGGACATCAAGATCTATACCTCCGATATCCAACCGGCCTCCTTCAACGAAGAAGTCCCCGTGAATCGCCAAAAGGAACATTCTGTTCTTGTCATCGAGGACAATGATGACTTACGCTGCTTCCTCAAAAGACGACTGGGTAATGAATACGAGCTGCATGAGGCCGAAGACGCCGTATCAGGTATCGCCATGGCCTACGACATCATCCCCGATCTGATCATCTCGGATATCATTCTGCCCGGAGAGGACGGGTTACAGATCACCGAGATCCTCAAACAGGACCTGCGGACCTCGCATATCCCCATCGTCCTCCTCACGGCAAAAGGCGCCATAGAAGACCAGATAAAAGGCATCAAGCTCAAAGCCGACGCCTTCATCGTAAAACCCTTCAACCTCGAATATCTCGAAGAGACCATCAAAAACCTCCTGAACAACCGCTCCGTCCTGCGGGAACATTATACCAGCGAACTGCCCACCGAATCGAGGTCCAACGCCTCCACCAAGGTGACACGCAAGTTCATCAACGAATTCATCGCTATAGTAGAGAACAACATCCCCAACGAAGACTTCTCCGTCGAAGACATCTGCCGCGAGATCGGCATATCAAGAGTGCAGCTGTACCGGAAAGTAAAAGCCCTGATGGGCTACAATGTCAACGATTATATCTCAACAGTCCGTCTCCAGAAAGCAAAATTCCTGCTGGCAGACCTCCAGTATACCATCTCAGAGGTCGCCTCCCGCGTAGGCTATTCATCCCAGGCCTATTTCTCCACCGTCTTTAAATCAAAATTCGCCCTTACCCCATCGGAATACCGCGAAAAGAAAAAAGGCGGCCGCAGCACCTGACATATACCGTCTCCTGCGTATCTTCCACAAATATGGTCACCCCTCAGCGACCCCTTTATCTCTTCTTCACAACGCTTCTCCTCGTTGCGCTGACACCCCTATTCTCCCTGGCGCAGAACGAATATCTCGCCACTCTCAATTACAACACCCTCGCAATCAACCGGATCGCCAATATTCCCGGGATGACCTATATCTCTATCGGTACGACCTATGACCCCAACAACAAACGCTATTTCTTTTTAGGCAGTGCCGTCAACGGGCCTCCCTGGTCGCTCTATACGATCAACGCAGTTACCGGCGCTATAATCTCAAACCCTCTCTGCCCCTCCGGCAACGCAGGCGGTACTATAGAAGGACTGCAGTATGACTACGGTACCAATACGCTTTATGGCATCTGGTTGCAAAATGGAGCGCCCGTTTCTTTCGTCTCGATCAACCCCGCCAACGGAACCCCGAATGTGATCAGCACCCTCAACAATTATCAGGGATATTCCCAAAGCACCTTCGATACCAAAGATCACCGGTACATCGTCACCAGTGGCGCCGATCTGCTGGTCATTGATGCAGCGACCGGCGCGATCGTTTATGATCAGCCCGCTGCCGTCGTCCCTGACATGGTATACGACAACACGACCGGCAAACTCTACGGTATCAATCCCGAACCTGGCCGGCCGGTCGAAGATTTCGTCTCCATTTCCCTGTCCACAGGAACGATAACCCCTATCTCCTTCCTGCCCGCCATGTACATTCCACAGACCGGCTCCGTAACCATCGACGAACACAATGGTAAATATGTCTTCGTGGCAGGAGCTTTATTACCTTCCGGTTGTGTCATGGATAGCATATATACACTGGATGTAAATACCGGCGCTGTCCTATCCCGTCAGCGATACATTTATGGACAGGGCAGCGCCATTGGCGAAGAGAACCTCCTGGAATTTTGCTTTGACAACAACACCTCCACCCTCTATGCGCTCAACTGGTTTCCTCCCGCCAGCCAGACCCTTACCCCCTCCATCACTATTACAGCCTCTGCCAATCCCACTTGCGCCGGCCAACCGGTCGTTTTCACCGCACAGATCTCCAATGGAGGAACAACACCCACATACCAGTGGCAGGTCAATGGCAAGATCGCCGGAACAAATGATCCAAAATTCACCACCCCTACGCTCATGGATGGAGACGAGGTCAACTGCATCCTCAGCCCGGCCGATCCATGTTCCATGACCGGAACAGCTATCTCCAACACCATAAAGACAAAGGTCAACTCCGTGGGTTCCGCTGTTACCATCACCGCTTCGGCCACCACCGTCTGCAGCGCAGATACCACATTGTTCATCGCCATACCCGTCAATGGGGGCGATAGCCCTTCCTACGAATGGCTCATCAATGATAAGACAACCAACATCACCACAGATACACTGATGACGACCAATCTCACAGACGGAGATGTCATAAGCTGCATCCTCAGCAGCAGCTTACCCTGCACTCTCCCCGTGCCCTCCTCAAACAAATTCGTCATGACCGTCAATCCCTCACCTACTATAAATTTTGCTCCCGACACCATCGTCATACGACCAGGAACCACTATAACCCTCGCCCCCGTCACCACCGGTGACATATCCGAATATCAATGGACCCCTGTGACAAACCTCGATGATCCTGCAAAAAAAAGCCCCATGGCAGTTCCCACCACCACTACAGCATATCAGCTGACAGCAACAGGCACCGACAAATGCACGGTTACAGCCAGACTTACCGTACTGGTATATTATGAGCTCATAATGCCCAACGCCTTCACCCCTAACAATGATGGGAACAACGACGTCTTCCGCATCCCGCCCTCTACACCACAAAAGATCAGCTCTTTTGCCATTTTCGATCGCTGGGGACAACAGGTCTTCGCTACCGGCAACAGTAATACCGGCTGGGACGGGACTTTCAACGGCCATCCTCAACCCGCAGGTCCATATGTCTGGGAGATAACTTATCAGAATTTGCTTTCAAAAGCATCCTCAGTGGCCAGAGGAACCGTCCTTCTCATCCGCTAAAAAAACCCTCTCTTTAAATTATCCCTATTCCGCATCCGGATCACCGACATCGATGTCCGTCACCCTGCCCACCTGCCCATCGGTAAGCCGCACCTTGATCCCCCGGGAATGATAGGCGGCCGATGTCAGTAGATCCTTTACAATGCCGTAGGTTAGTTTCCCGCTTCGTTGATCCTTCTTAAGGATAATGGCAACCTCCTGCCCCGGATAAATATCTTTCCTGTACTGGCCATTCATTTCCTTGTCACATTTAATGATTAGCCGGCAAAGTTACCAAATCACCCGTTTCAACGCGGAGATCACATAGTATAAAAGTACTGTTCGGAATCGATCTTCCCGTCCTTGACATGATAAACGATCAGTTCATCCATATTCAATCGCCCCATGCCCTTCATCGTCACATCCATCAGCAAAGCAATGCTAAAAAACTCACCCGCAATGACCGGTTCGCTTACTGTAATGCCGTGTACAGCCTCCAGCATACCCTGAAACTGATGTCCCTTCTCGATTATCGCATCCCTGCCCTTGACAGAAGGCATATTCGCACCCTCCGGTTCGATCCCCGCGGCATCAGCCGTCAGCAATTCTTTCTGGGCGCCCTCAAAGTCGCCCTTCTTGCAATACTCTACCAATTTGGCAGCAACTTCCTGGATAGTCATGATTATAGGTTTTAAATGAGCGTCTAACTTACCTACATTTTCCCATTTTGACTATTAAATAATTGCGCAGATCCTTCCCCAAAAACCACGATATTTTTGGCTATTAAACATATTATCATTATCTTTTATAAAATGAGATATATCCCCTTCACGGCTCTTGTCCTGGTTTCCATAGGAATCGGCGCTGCATTCCACCCAAGATCCGGGAAACCAAACCTTCCTCCGGCAGAGAATATCATCGGTTGCGCACCTCCGTTATCCGGCCCCACATCGGACTTCAACGGCAAGTTCATTCCTCCCCTGCCAGGCCTGGGCAAACATACTTATGCGATCACCACCCGGCAGGATAGTGCCCAGTTCTATTTCAATCAGGGGATCAACTTTTATTATAGCTACCATTTAAACGAGGCGCTGGCTTCCTTTAAAGAGGCGGCGCGTTTTGATTCTTCTTCCGCTATGGTTTATTGGGGACAGGCCTTGTCGATGGGACCTTACTTCAATGCCTATACGTATAAAATGAAAAGCGGAGTTCCCTCTGCGCTTGCCGCGATGAACAGATACAGGGACAATGCTACCCCAAAGGAACAGGGATTGATCGACGCGATGCAGAAAAGATATTCGACGGACACCAGCAATGCGGACCGTCCCGGGCTGGACAGAGCCTATGCCAATGCGATGTCCGGACTTGTAAAACAATATTCCGGCGACAACGATATAATGGCGCTCTATATCGACGCGGTCATGCTCGAACACAAATGGGATTTTTACAATACCGACCGTACCCCGAAACAATGGACACCGGAACTGGTAGCTTTATGTGAGACGATCCTGAAGGAAGACCCCGATCATCCCGCCGCCATGCATTATTATATTCATCTCACCGAAGCTTCTGCCGATCCCTCCCGCGCGCTGGCAGGCGCCGACCGGCTGAAAGATGATATGCCCGGCGTGGGGCACATGGTCCATATGGCGACGCATATGTATCAGCGGAACGGTCTGTTTGCAAAAGGCGTCATCGTTAACGAGCTGTCCAATACTGCGTCCAATATAGAAGATTCCCTGGCGCCGATGTTACAGCTCCGGAAATTTGAAAACACCCATGTTTTCGCTGTCCAATCGTATTGCGCATTGAATGCAGGAATGTACAGCAAGGGTTTACCCATTTACCAGCGCTTGCGGAGTAAGGTAGTAGCAGGCGGACAAGCCTTTGAACACGACCCCTACTCGCAATGGATCTATATGATCCCGACGGTAGCATTGGTGAGGCTCGGCAGATGGGATGAGATCCTCCAGACCGACGCCCCTGGCCAGCAGTGGAAATATGCACAGGTGATCGATCATTTTGCACGCGGAATGGCCAATGTGCGGCGTAAAAATCTGCCGGCAGCAAAGACTGACCTCGATAACCTCGAAGCAAATCTGTCGGACGATCTTTTAAATATCCGGATCATGCCTTTCAATAAGCCGGCGGAATGCGGAAAAGTAGCCGCAGACATCCTGATAGCTGAAATACTCTTTGCCGAAGGGAACCATGATGCAGCCATCACCGCCATCAACAGCGCCGTGACAGCCGAAGACGCACTGATCTACCGCGAACCCCAGCAATGGATGATCCCGGCAAGACAATATCTGGGTTTGTATTTATTAAAAGTGAACCGGCCGGGCGAAGCAGAAAAGGTCTACCGGCAGGACCTCGACAGGAACCCTGGCAACGGCTGGTCTCTCCTGGGCCTGTATCAAAGCCTCCTGGCGCAAAAAAGATCCTCCGAAGCAGCCGCCGCCAAAGAAAAATATCAAAAAGCCTTTGAGGCAGCCGACATCACCCCCGTCGCCTCTGTATTTTAATATCTATTCCTTTCCGGCAAACCCACCAGCCAGTTCTCCGACACTGTCTTCATCCGGCCCCGTTATACAGTATAACAAGCCCCCATTCATTCCCCATTTATGTACGGGGGAAACAGGATCAAAATGTCGTTTTCCATAATCGAATCCCTCCTGCTGACTATCAAAAAACAGCAATTCTATCTGCAAACCCGGGGGTTCCGACCAGAATATCCAACGCCTCTCAGCCTTCGTCGCAAGGACCAATGATCCTGCCCAGGAATTTAAAACCGCTTCTGCCCCTCCGGCATTGGGATGATCGATATTCAATCGGATTCTGTCTGACTTTTGCATTTACAATAATACCTATTTTATTTGACCTCATACCCCGTACCAACAGACAACTCCTCCCATGCATCAACCTCTTTTGTCATCTGCTCCGTCTTCGTTCTGAAAGAAGCTATTGCATCCTTCCCGATAGGCAAATGCAGGGGAGGATTTTCCGTGTTGGAAAGCTTCACAATAAGCTGGGCAAGCTTCACCGGATCACCAGGCTGATTACCATCAAGATGACCAATATTCACCCTGATGGCTCCTATGCTATCCTTGTAGGCGTCAAGGACGATACGGGATGACTGGTAGGATTCGGCAGAGGCAAAACTGGTCCTGAAAAGTCCTGGCGCAGCCGACGTAACATGGATGCCAAACGATCTTACTTCCAGCGCCAGACCTTCGGAGATCCCTTCCACTGCAAACTTGGTAGACCCGTAAAGCCCCAAACCGGCAGGAGCCGCAGAGTAGCCAAAGAGCGATGAGATATTGATGATATGACCGGATTTCTGGCTACGCATGTGCGGCAGGACGGCCCTTGTGACGTTCAGCAGACCAAAGACATTGGTATCATATTGCTTTTTTACTTCCTCATCGGAAACTTCCTCCACCCCGCCAAGCAAACCATAACCCGCATTATTGACCAGCACGTCGATCCGGCCATAACGGGCAATCGCTTCCTCTACACCCTTTTTCACTTCCTTCTCTTTTGTTACATCCAGTGTGACCACCAGCGTTTCGTCGCCACCGCCCAGCGCCAAGCCAAGCCCTTCGGCATTATTCCTAACAGTACCCACGACCCTGTCGCCGGCAGCAAGAGCAGCCTTTGCGATCTCTAATCCAAACCCTTTTGATGCGCCGGTAATAAACCAGACTTTTTGCTTTTTCATATACTTATTTTTATATCTGACCGATCGGTCTTTTTTTGAACAAAAAAAATTCATCCCTGGATCGACTGTTCATTGATCATCTGCTTGAGACTACGGCCGATAACCTTCATTTTACTATTATTGCCCACGATCCTGCTGATGACAACACCACCCTCGATCGTAGCAAACATCATCGTCGCAAAATCCTTATAATTCCAGTCGGGCCTGAAGACCCCTTCCCTGATCCCTGATCGTATAAGCTGAACGATGACCTCCTGACTCTTTTCCACCGCCTTACTGACCCTGCCCCTGAGAGGGCCATCAGTATCATCGACCTCCGTACCAAAATTCATCATCGGACAGCCTCCCCTGACAGGCGGGTCCATGGGATCCATAAAGACATCGATAAAAGCGAACAACTTAGCCTTTGCACCTTTTTGCTGATCGACAGCAGCCATCACCTTCTTCTCAAGAAGATCCATATTGTGATCCACAGCCGCACCGGCAAGTACATCCTTGTTGTCAAAATGAACATAAAGACTTCCCTTTGACAGTTTGGTAACTTCCATTATATCGCTCATCGCCGTAGCCGCGATCCCCTTCGTGTTAAAAATGGGAGCCGAACGCTCAATTATAAACCGCTTCGTTTTTTCCGCTTTTGTCATATCCTTCCGCTTTACAACACAAAGATAAATGACCGATCGGTCATAAACAAATCTTTTTGCCCCGCCACCTGCCCTTCCCTCCTTCTGCCGTCATATTGCACGCCCGGCTGCTCTATTTAGCAACCGGATAACCCTTATCTATCCAATCAGTCTTTATATTATGTTCAATATTCAACAACTGCGGATGCGTAAACTTCATCTCATTCAACAACGTAAAAGCAGGACGGATATTCGGACAATGCACAAAAGGACAACAGCCGCAATAGATCACAATATTCGCATCCCTTGGCAACTCACTCAGCCGCTGCCGCAGCTTGTTGACATTGTTACTGTCCCTGGCAGGCCCCATGTCGATCGAGCCCTTAATGACAGCGCCCGGCCCGATACAGATCACCATCGGCTGTTTCACCGCCGGATCACCAATGGTCTTCGCAAGCTCAGCCGGCGCAAGCAACTGCTCCGGTCTCCAGGGCTCCTCATTCATCGTCCGGAAAGACAAGGTCGCGAGAACCACCACCACAACCGCGCAGGGAACAAAAAACAATGTACTTTTCATATATCAAATATACCCAAAAAACCGCCACTCAAAGATCCAACGTAACCGCCGACACCGGCCTCGCACAACAGATCAACACATTCCCCTCCCCCGCCGGATCCAACGGCTCCGGCGAATATTCCACCTTCCCCTCCAGCAAAGCACTCTCGCAACGATGACAGACACCCGTCCTGCACGACCAGCTGACAGCAACATCACAGGCCTCAGCCGCCTCCAGTATACTCCCAAACCGGGGACTCCACGCAAAAGAAACATTGCTTTTGGTAAAAGTCACCAACGGCCCCGTCCCATCATTGTTCACAGGCAAATGCGGAGCCTTCCCATTACTGCTGATCTCCCCTCTCTGCCCAAAACTTTCAAACCGGATACGCCCCTCCGCAACACCCAGCTCCTTCAACGCAGCAACCGTACCCTCAATATATCCCCCCGGACCACACAAATAGAAGTCCGCCCCGACAGGTACCCCCAGCTGCTTCAGTACATCCAGCCCAATACGCCCCCTGATATCAAAGTCCACCCCCTCCACATCCGTAGCCCCCGGACGACTATACAGATTGATGACCCGTAAAGACTTCATCTCCGAAGCGATCTGCCTGACCTCCTTAAAAAAACAATAATGCTCCAGATTCTGCGTCGCATAGATCCACCACACCTTCCGCGACGTCGATCGACAAGCATACAACATCGCCAGCAAAGGCGTGATCCCAACACCCGCCGCCAGCAGCACCACAGGCCCTTCACCAGGCAGGAGCGTGAACGTCCCCCTCGGTGCGCTGATCTCCAGTACATCCCCTTCCTCAAAATGCTCATGCAGCCAACTACTACCCCTACCCGAAACTTCCCGCTTCACCGCAATACGATAGCAATCCTGCGGGCCACAAAGCGAATACATCCTGATCAGTGACCCACCGGTCGATACAGGGACCCTCACAGCTAAATGCTGCCCCGCCTGAAAAGGCGCCAATACGCCCCCATCCTCCGGTCTCAATTCAAACGAACGCACATCCACGCTTTCCATAAAAGCCCGCTTTACCACAAACCGGCGAAAGCCTACCCATGCAAGAGGTCGCGCCTCAGGCCCCGCAAGTCCGGCATTGCCGCTGGTGACCCCACTCCGCGCAGCGTCCAGCAATTCATTAAATGAACTTTGCCACCCCTTGCTTAATGCCGGTATCTTCAACGCCTTTATCAAACCTTCCACCGGATGCTCCTTCGAGTAAAGCAGCTGATCCACATCCGCCACACTCATACCCCCGGCGCCGGAAGAAAGTTTCCGGATCGGATCACCAGCCCCTACCTCCCCTTCCTGTATCACCCGGAAATAAAAACCCGGTCGCTTATGCGAAACCAGCAACGCCGGCATCTCCGGAACGCCCAGACTGATACCAACCTTATAACAAGTGACCCGGGGCTGCGTAACTTCAAATATCGCCGAGCCGATCTGATACCGGTCCCCGATACATACATCCTTATCCGCAAGACCCTCCACCGTAAAATTTTCTCCAAAATGCCCATAGTGAAGATCCTCCCGCTGTAACACACGACTCCAATATTCGTAAGATTCGATTTGATATACCATGACAGCCCGGTGTTCCCCACCATGAGCCATCAGGTCGGCCTGGTCATCCCCATCAAGATGCATACGACGCGCCATGACACGACGGTCAACAGGCAGCTTGAAGATCGAGGTCCTTACCGTTTGACCCCTCCATTCCACTTCCCGCGGAAGACCGATGTTCACCGATAGGATTTTCATAACCCTGCATTTTCAGCAAAGTTAGACATATCCAAATGCTATTATATCATCGTTTACTGGTATTATTTATCGATAAATTTGAAGCTGGCGCCGGCATTGGCTACGTTTGCGCCTTCTTCGCCGGCGGATTTGCTGATCCTTTCACACTAAAAATCAACCACTTCATAAAAAGCCTTCTTCGGCTTCAGATCCCTGTCGAAAAGCAATGGATAGTCCTTTCTCCCCCTTACAGGAAAATTATCAAGCCAGCTGGTTCTGTCCGATATATTCCAGAACGTCACCCCGCTGATCACCTGTTTATATTTGCGGAACAGCTCAAAACACATTTTATATTTTTCCTCCTGCTCCTTTCTCCGCTCCTCCGTAAAGACCGTATCCGCATCAGCCGGCCGCCGCCCCCTCGCTTCATGCTCCTTGGCATAGACCGATATATCCAGCTCGGTGATCTGCAGAGATACACCCAGCGTTGAAAAGTATTGAAGAGTGGAATCCAGCCTTTCCCGCGACGGTTCGTTGATGGCCCAGTGCGCCTGCATACCCAGCCCGCTGATTGGGATGCCCGCATCCCGAAGACTTTTGACAAGCCGGTAGATCTTTTCCCGCTTGACAGGATTGATCTCGTTATAGTCATTGTAAAAAAGAAGAGCATTCGGATCAGCCTCGTGCGCGTACTCAAAAGCCTTCGCGACAAATTCCTCCCCACAGATCTCATAGAACTTCGACGGCCGGAAATATTCCCCCGGCTTGTCGGAGATGACCTCATTGACCACATCCCAGGCATAAACCTTTCCTTTATACCGGTTCACTACCGTCGTGATATGCTCCTTCAGCCGCTGCAACAGCACGGCTTTCGACACCGTTTTACCCGCACTGTCCGTAAAAAACCAGCGCGGAGCCTGGTTATGCCAGCAGAGATTATGCCCCCGGACCCGCAGATGATTCCTGACGGCAAACGCCACAATGGAATCAGCATCCCCCCAGAAATAGGCTGCCTCCGTCGGATGGATCGGCCCCATCTTCATCGCATTCTCCGGCGTAAGACTATTAAACTGCTGCAACACCAGCGAAGCCTCATCCGTCTTCAACGCACGCGGCGAGACAGCAACCCCGATCGGAAAATACCCCGAATAATAATCCTTCAAACCCTTCACTTCATCCGTCCTGAACGGCTCAGCCGGTAACCCCTCCTTATTATAAAGATTTGGATTATCCGGATTATCAGCCCACCCATACCGCACATAAAGCGGCGCAGCAACCCCTTCATTCCATACCACCACCTTATCCCCTTCGATCCTCGCCCTCGCCCACACAAACTTCCTGTCAGCCCCCGCAATGGCAAATTCACCGGGCTCCCCGCCGTCATTGGTCGTCAGCCCGCCACCCGTTCCCGTAAATGAGATGACGATCCGGTTTCCTTCAACATTCGCACTCTGATAACGCGGCCCCGACACGACCACCCCTTTTTCTCCATAAGCCAACTGTTCCGCCAGCAATGCCAGCCGGTCGCCAACATCCTTCTTACGGTCCGGATGAATATCATTCCATTCCCCCAGGTCGATAGCCACCGCCATCCCCGTAGCCGGCAATGCCAGCGCCTTCGACTGCGCCTCACGCGTAGCAGCCCACTGGCTTTCCGCAGGAAAGTATTTTACATCGCCAAAACCCGGCAGCTGCACATATAAAAAAGGAATATCCCCCTCCCCCCATTTCGCACGCCAGTCCCTGATCAGCGCCGGCATCAGCCTGGAATAAGATACGGCATCCCCCGTATTGGCTTCTCCCTGGTACCACAGTATCCCCTTCACAGTGTAATTCGTCGCAGGCGCCAGCATAGCATTGTACAAAGCCGTCGGACTGTTTTGCGCAGAAAACCCACCCCCTCCGCCAAAATTCATCGGCGCCACCGCCTCACCAACCTTATACAACCAGGTCCCCTTTATATCCAGCGTATCGGATCCCACCACCAGGCAGTAAGGTTTATCAGGCACAAAACCGCCCTTGCCCCCCTGGTTCGTTACCCGCACGACGATAAGATTTTTACCGGCCCGCAGAGTACCCTCCGGCAACGGATACCTTCTCTGCGGATACATATAAGTGGTATGCCCCACCTCCTTCCCGTTGATATAGACCACATCCGCATCCACGATCCGCCCCAGCACAAGCTTTGCCGGCTTGCCGGTCATCGAAGCAGGTATGTCTATTTCCTTCCGGTACCACACGACCCCATGCAAGCCCGCTGCCCCCTGATCTTCCCAGTACCCGGGTATGGTTATCGGTCTCCAGTGCATCGGTTTATAACCCTCCTCATACCAGGCCGGCCGGGCAGCAAGTCCCTTGTCGACCGACCCCTCCCTCCCATCACCCGTCCCCCGGCGATGCAAACCATTCATATAAGCCGTATCCCTGTTCTTCAGTATCGTCGCCGAGAGCTGGGGAAATTCCTTCAACCCCTCTTCACTTATCCATGCCTGTATAGGAGTACCCCCTACCGAAGCATTGATCAACCCGATAGGGACATGATATTTTTCAAAAAGATCCCTTGCAAAAAAATAAGCTATCGCCGAGAAATCACCAACATGCTGCGGATCAGCACTCTTCCAATACCCCGCAGGCAGATCCCCGTGCGCCCGGTCCAGGTCGGTCATCGTCGGTATCCAGAACTCCCGGATCTCCGGATAATGCGCATCCCTTATATCAGCGCCATACCTGTCGCTATGCAGCCTCATCTGATGTACCATATTCGACTGTCCCGAACAGATCCACACGTCTCCTACCAACACATCATGCAGGATAATATGGTCGCTCCCGTTGCGGCCGCCGCGCCCATCGATCTCCACCGTATAAGGACCACCCGCTGCCATCGGCGACAGCTCCACCATCCAGCTGCTGTCCGCCTTAGCAACAGCCTGCCACTTCTTCCCGTTGATCCGCACACTCACCCGCTCGCCAGGATCAGCCCAACCCCAACACCTCACCCGTATGTCCCGCTGTAAAACCATGCTGTCTCGTATCAAACGCGGAAGCCGCACATCAGCATAAGAAGAGAGAGTAAAAAGGAATATCGACATCACCCCTATAAATTTTTTCATATGACATCTTACTTTGCCCCAATTTATTCCTTTTTATGCATAAAATGTAATCGGTTACATTTTTTTAAGATTATTCATGCAGCACCGTCTGCCGAGACACAGTTCCATCCTTCAATCGCACAAACAAATAATAAACCCCCACCACCAGATCCTTCATCGGCAACATAGCAGAACCCCCATTAAACTCCTGCTTCGCCACTTCCCGCCCCGTCGCATCATACATCGTCACCACCCCGGCTCCCAAAACCTGTATCGTCAGATAATCCCCGGCCGGATTTGGGAACACAACGATCTTACCCGTAGAACCGATCCACGCCCGTTTGACCTCGCTCACCCTTACCACCCCATCCAGATCAGTCATCAACAGCCGGTAATCATTGAACCCAGCCACCGGCGACCCATCCGTAAATCCATAATTCAACACCTGGTTACTATTCCCCGCCGCAGCCACAAACCCGATATCCACAAACCCCCCCGCCGCCGCCCCCGCCATCCCACCCGTCGACCCACCCGCCGCCCCAACCCTGCGCTGCACCCCAAACCCCCGGCTATTCTGCTCAAAAGCCGTCTTCCACAAAAGCCCCACCCGGGTATTATCCTGCACCACCGCACTAAAATCAAACAACCCAACCGGCAACGTCCCCGAACCCGCAAAATTCGCAACGATCTCATAGTTGTTTATCCCCTCCATCCGAAACGTATCGGCATTCGCAACCGCACTGGTGACCTCCGTATACCCCTGGATAGAATAGCTGTCCCACTTAAGACCATCAGACGACCAAAGCAGATAGCTGTTCAACGGGTTATCAGGACCAAGCGTATTTCCCATGTCGTCGACACTCCCGATAAAATGCCCCTGGCTGTATGCAAAATTCAACCCCCCGGGCCCATCCCCCACCTGTGTGCTTGCCGCAGGTCCGCTGATCGTGCTCAGGGAAGGATCTATCGGCGCCAGACTGTCAAAAGGATCCACAACAGGCATCGAAAAGAAATGCCGCAGCTCAATATGATCATTGTCCGGCGCGACAGTACCCATAAAATAATATTTCAGACTGTCGCTGACATATACCACGTCATCGTAGGAATAAGGAAAACTACTCCTGCTCGACTGCCCCAGGGCAAATTTAAAAACAGTCCCATCCACAGAGCTCAGGACCGACCCCACCGATCCGCTGCCAGCCCCCGTAAGCACAAAGAAGTGCCCGTTCAGATATCGTATCTTCATGATCGTCCCTATCGAAAGGGGTGGGTTCATAGGAACAGTAAGGTCCGGCAAAGTAGCTGCAGTCCAGTTCATCGCATCAGACGAATAGAACAGCTCCGCCGCCCCCGTGTTCGGGTCCGCCCCACTGATCACATAGACCCCGCCGCCGTAGGTAAGATGTGACAGACGAACACCGGAGAGGCCCTTCTTCACCCAGCTGATACCATCGGCAGAAGTATAGACTGTATCCAGACCCGTGATATACTGCGTCCCATCGTAGATGACCTCGCTAACACCCGGCCCCAACGTATCCCGGCCCGTCCACTGCATAAAATCCGGGGAACTAAAAACAACAGACCTTTCACTATTCGTGCTCACCTTGACATAATTGATACCGTTCCCCGCCACAGCAGCCCTGGCACTCCCGGACACATGATAGTCAACGCCATCCAAAGAAACATTCACCCCCGCAGATCCATATACAAAATAATGATGATCAAAATATGCCCCATGCCCGACATTCAAAGGCGTCCGGATAGTCGAAGTAAAATTGATACCATCCGCAGCAGCCAGCAGCGTTCCCGGCGAATCCACGTTAAGACCCACATTCAAATAAACGCTGGAACCATCCGTAAAACCCTCGTTGCTGCCAATAGTATCAGTCCCCTGATAAAAAAGAGTCGCCCAGTTCAAGGCATCCGTAGACGCCTGTACCTTCGGCCCCAGCTTATAAAACCGATCCTTCAGGAACCGCAAACTGCCATACGTAAGATAGGAAAGCGTGTCGGCCGTCCAGGGTCCTCCCACCCCACCACTGCTTCGGTATACGATCTCAAAAACATTTGTCGGAGGATCGATATACCAGGCCTCAAGGACAAGTAGCCCATTCCCATAGCTGATCCCCTGATAGGAATCAAAAGAAGACCCCAACCCGATATGCCCGGTAGTCCAGCTCAGACCATCCGGGGAGGTCAACAGCGTAGCACTATCCCCCACCGCATAAAAACTATTATTTAGAAACTGTACCGACCACAACTTATGCAGGATACCGGTATTGAACTTCGTCCACGTAACCCCATCCGGCGAAGAAAAAACCCTGCCGCTGTCCGAAACCAGGACAAACCGCCCCGCGCCAAAAGCCAAAGCCGGCTGCTGCGTCGCCGTAACCACATTCACCGGCCCCAGATCAGGCCCCGTCGTAACCCTCGACCATACAGCCCCATCCGTAGACCGGTACAGGACCACAGGATAGACCGAACAAGCCAGGTATACCCCATTCCCAAACGTGATCTGCTGCATCCGCAAACCAGCCGGCAGATCAGCTCGCACAGTTATATCAGGAGTCTGCGCAACGCCCCTGCCAACTACACTAAAAAAAAGAATACTCAGAAAGAGAAGGCGGCGGTGTTGTAAGGATAGGCTCATAGTGCAGTTTAGTTTTGACTATCAAAAACAGCACCAATCATCCCTACCCCCCGGATCAGCCAACCAGCAAGGGCGAAAAGCTCTTACCCGCCATGATCTCGTGAAATACCGGATCCATATTATCATAGATCCTGTTAAACAGGAACGGCCCCATGCTCAATCGCTTCACCCCCAGTTCATTCAATGTCCCAAAATCGGGAAGACCAGGGATACACATGACATTCAAAGGCAGCTTCGTATGAGTCACCGCCTCCGCAATATCCCCCTCATCATAGATACACGGCAAAAATATCCCGTCCGCTCCGGCCGCTTCATAAACCATTAGCCTGCGCCTCGTTTCCTGTTGCTTATTTTCCACATTCAGAATAAAGGTGTCACAACGAATATTGATAAAAAGGTCCAAATTCGCCGACGCCAGTCTGCCCTTGATATTTTCGATCATTTTGGCAAACGGCTTCGCGTCCTTCAAAACCCGCCCCGAAGGACCAGTGACCGAGTCCTCGATATTGATCCCAACCACCCCGATCCCGATCAGTCTCAAAATATTTGCATAAACCTCCTCCTCAGATCTCCCATATCCCATTTCCATATCGACAGACAATGGAATTTCTACAGAAGATAGTATCCGCCCGATGACAAAAAGATAGTCGGAAAAGGGCATTCCCTCTCCATCGGCATAACCCAGACTGCTTGCCACAGCAGCGCTTGACGTGGCGATAGCCGGAACACCTTTCTCCTGGAAGAACAAGGCGCTTTTCACATTCCACACATTCGGCAATACAAATAACCCCGACGATCGATGTAGGTCCCTGAAAGTTTCAAATTTTTTTGACATGGTTTTTTTATACAAAACTACCCCGGCTAAAGCCCATAAAATTGTATAAAACAGAACTGCTCAATTATTGGTAATTACGAGTGTACATAAAACGGAACTACTCAATTATTGGCAACCACGAGTGCAACAGGAGAGTTTTCAATTGAATAGCCGGAAGGAGTGAGACCCGTAAAAGATTTGAATTCCCTTATAAAATGGGACTGATCAAAGTACCCGCAGTCGTAGGCGATGGAAGTCAACGATATGTCTTTTTTAGAAACAAGCCGGAGACTCTGCTGGAACCGGTTTATTTTGCTATATAGCTTCGGCGTAAGACCGGTGTATTGCAAGAACAATTTCTGCATATACCGCGCAGTGATGCCATATCGCTCTGCTACATTTTCAATATTGTCAAAGAAATCAGCGCGCCTTATCTCATTCATGATATCACTCACCACTACCAGCTTATTAAGCCTTCTTTCCGTAACCAAAAGCCGCCGAAATAAGAACTCCTCCAAAAGCCCGATCCTTTTATTCCACGCAGTCGTTTCCTGTAGCCTTGCATACAGCACATTCACCGCATTGTCCGACTGATCCCGAAAGTCAACCACCTGGTTGTTGAACAGATCTACCTTGTCGTTTAAAAAATAGCCCGCAGCATGAGGAAAGAACCGGACACCCAACATGATATTCCTCCCTACAGACCGGATAGGAAGAGGTTTTATGATCTGCCCCCACAACTCAATAGGCGGAGTATTGACAAAGCCATCTTCGACAGCCGTTTGCCATTTACCCGCCCCCAGGTTAAATATGATCTCCATACTGCCGCTGGGAAAAACAGTATCTTCAAATAATACATCTGACTCCGATTCATAGATGTAATAACATTTCACATACTGCTTTAACCCGTTCCCCGGCCTGATCTCACTATATTTCATAGTCACAAAGTTAATCGATCAAAAATAACCAGAATTGTACAAATCGGAACAATTCCCGAATTTCGATCCACTATGCTCCCCTGGAAATCCATCATACAAATACAAAAAGACAGCGACACACCCATTTACCTGCAGATCGCGGGCGCAATGGCGCTCGAAATAAAAAGAGGCCACGTCGGCCCCGGTGTGAAGCTTCCAGGAACCCGCCTTTTATCAGAAATGCTGGCCATACACCGAAAAACCATCGTACACGCATACGAAGAGCTGGCGGCACAGGGATGGATCGAAATGCGGGCTTCCCAGGGCAGCTTTACCAGCCGCGAAATACCCGAGATCAATCCCCGCAGATTTACCGAAAAACAGGAAACGCTCAACCGCTTCCCGGCTGAAACAGGTTACCCGATACGCAACAATTTTCTCGTCAAGCCAGCCTCCTCTCCACTTCGCCACATCCAGGGTTTCCACGACGGACCCGATCCCCGGATGATGCCTATTTACGAATTGGCCAAGGCCTACCGCAGCGTCCTGTCAAAGAAGGTGAACCTGCGATATACCTCCTACGTAGAAACAGCCGGTGTGGAAAGATTCAGGAAGATCCTCTCGGATTATCTCAACTCCAGCCGCGGACTTCAGACGACCTTTGAGAACGTTATGATCACAAGAGGCAGCACGATGGGACTTTACCTCATCGTAAACACCCTCTTTTCCAAAAAGGATCTCGTTATAGTAGGAGATACCAACTACTATTATGCCGACCACGTATTCCTCGACGCCGGCATGCAGCTGGTCCGGGTCTGCGTGGACGACTATGGTATCGACGTAGACGCCATAGAAAAGATATGCCGCAGAAAAAAGATCAGCTCCGTCCACATCACCTCCCATCATCATTATCCTACCACCGTCACCCTCTCCGCTTCCCGGAGGATGAAGCTCCTGTCCCTGGCCGAAAAATATGGGTTCGTGATCATAGAGGACGATTACGATTATGACTTCCATTATCTGAGCAGCCCCATCCTGCCCCTGGTCAGCGCCGACAGGAATGGCATGGTGATCTATATCGGCACCCTGAGCAAATCCATTTCTCCCGCTATCCGGGTTGGCTATGTGATAGCCCCGGTCAACCTGATCCACGAACTTAGTCGGCTAAGACAACTGGTAGACGCCCAGGGTGACCCTATCATGGAACTGGCGATCGCTGATCTTTTCCAGGATGGTAGTATCCGGCGACATATGAAAAAGGCACTCCAGGAATACCACCGCCGCAGAGACTTTGTCAGCGCCGCACTATGCGAACAGCTCGCCGGCAAGATCGATTTTAAGGTCCCGGATGGAGGTCTCGCCATTTGGGCTAAATTTCACCCCGCGATCCCCCTCCCCCTCCTCTCACAAAAAATGAAAGACCAGGGGATCATCCTGTCCAACGGCCTTATTCATGATACCGGCCCCCAATCCCTGAATGCTACACGGCTTGGCTTCGGATGGATGAATGAAAAAGAATCCGAAAAAGCCATCGACATCCTTATCTCTACTATCAGGTCGATGGTTAAACGATGATTTTGTCGACCAAACCGGACTACCTACTTTCTTAAAACCGTCCTACTTGATAGTCCGATACTTTCATAATTTCGAAGAATCAACACCAAAAAAGGAAATTATGAGACAGATAATTCTGGCAGCTTTCTCCCTTCTCTTTACCCTCGTCAACGAACCCGGTAAAGTCTTCGCTCAAAATGGCATCGCCACCACCACTGCTTATTATTCCACCACCGAAGAACAATCCGCGATCGGCGAAAAATTGCAACAGGAATTCCATAAAAGCTTTCCTGGCGCCGAAAAGATAAACTGGCAGGAGTCGAACAACGGATACCTCGTCAGTTTCGTTCAAAACGGAATGCCAACGCGGATCAGCTATAAAAGAAGTGGTGACTTTGTCAGTTCGTTCCGTAACTACGGAGAGAACGAACTCCCCTATTACCTGGTCAACAGCTTGAAAAAGAAGTATCCCGGTCAAAAGATCTTCGGCGTGACCGAGATCAGCACAACCTCCGACATCAGCTACTTCGTAAAGCTCGAAGGCCCCAAACGCTGGATAACAGTATGTCTGAGCAAGGAAGGCGACTGGTTCGTCACAGACAGCTATCGCAAATCCAATTAAGCCAATCCCACCAGCTAATACACGCCGGCTCCTTCAGGGGTCGGCGTCTCATTTCCTCACCTCACCCCCATGATCCGGGGCCGGTATCCTTCATATCCCCCAAGATACCCACTTAAGCTATTCAAAAATACCCTGGCAATTCGGTTTGTTATCAAATCATTTTCCTATCATTACGGTAATGTTATTTAGTTGTAAACCGGTTGTTAAATGCCTACACTAAATATCTTCGCGCCGCTAACTTATTTTGTTCACGCAAATCGAAAAACACCATGTCAGAACCAAAATTCGGGACACGGATAGCCTATTGGCTATTCCTGATTCCCCTGCTAACATTGCTTTCATTCCAGTCGATCAACAAAGTTTCCGGAAAGATCACTCAGCTCGATGGTTCGCCCCTGGCAGGCGCCACCATCTCCATCAAAGGCAGCCAGCAGTCTGTCACCACCGACAAGAATGGCAACTACACCATCAATGTCCCGGAGGCCAACACAACCCTCGTCATCACATACATAGGCTTCGCCACCCGCGAAGTCCAGGTAGGCGGCCAGACACAGGTCAATATCACCCTGCAGTCGGCCTCCGCAGAGCTCACCAACGTGGTGGTCATGGGTTACGGCACCCAGACAAAAAGAGATGTCACCGGGGCCGTAAAATCATTAAAGACCGAAGATTTTAACCGCGGGGTCGTTACCTCCCCGGAACAGTTGATCCAGGGTAAAGCCGCCGGTGTAAATGTCACCTCGTCCAGCGGAGAGCCCGGATCACCCTTGAGCATCTCCATAAGAGGTCCGGGTGGCATCCGGACAGGCAACACCCCTCTTTTTGTAGTCGATGGACTGCCTTTGGACAACTCCCCCACAACCGGAAGTTCCACAACCGGAGGTGTCTCCACGGGCGCAGGTGATCCGCTGGCCTTTATCAACGCAGCGGACATCCTGTCCATGGACATATTAAAAGACGCATCTGCCACCGCCATCTATGGTTCCCGCGGAGCCAATGGAGTCATCATCATTACCACAAAAAAAGGAAGGGCCGGATCTTCCCTGCTTACGCTCACTTCCAGCCTGGGTGTTTCCAAACTGGCCCGCGCCCTTCCCGTCTACAGCGCCGCCGGGTTCCGGAAGATCGTTCCCGAGATCGGCGGAACACTGGACGACAAAGGTGGCAACACCGACTGGCAAAAGCTGATAACCAGGACAGCCCTTACCCAGAACTACAATATGGGACTCAGCGGCGGTACCGATAAGCTGACCTATTACGCTTCCTTTAGCGCACAAAAACAGGAAGGGATCATCAAAAACAATTCTTTGGACAGGTATACCGGGAGATTCAATGCCACCCAGAAATTTCTGGATGACAGACTCATCATCGATGCCGTCCTGAATTATTCAGCTACAAGGACGATCCGCCCACCCTTTGGCATCGGTGACGCCCTGACCAATAACCCGACTTACCCTGCCTATGACTCCACCGGTAAACCCGCCGTATACAATAACATCAGCAATCCCCTGATCTATTTCAACCTGGACCGGGATGTCACTACGATCAATCGCTTTATAGGCAATATCTCCCCTTCGGTTAAGATCATAAAAGGACTCGTCTATAAGCTCAACTTCGGTATCGATAATTCCACAGGAACAAGGAATGACCAAAAGCTCGCCAGCGCAGCGCCTTCCCGCCCCGGTAGCCTGGAGACCATTTACACCATCAACAGGAATACGCTGGTAGAAAACTATCTTACTTATTCATTGACAAAGTCAGTACATAACCTGTCTGTGCTCGGTGGTTATTCCTACCAAAAGTTCTTTATCCAGACAAGGGATTACATGACGACGAATTATCCGGTAGGGAATATCCAGCCCATCTACGACCCCAGCACCGGACAGCCCGCCGCTTCGACCAACAACACCGCATCCGGTACCGCCCTCGTCAACGAACAACAGTCCTTCTTTGGACGGGTGACCTACCAGTATGATAATAAATATCTCGCAACGGCAAATTTCAGGGCCGACGGTTCCACCAAGTTCGGCAGCAACAACAAGTACGGCTATTTCCCTTCCTTCTCCCTCGGCTGGATCATCACGGAGGAAGACTTTATGAAGAACTCCAACCTGTTCAGCAATCTGAAATTAAGAGCAGGCTGGGGCCGCACAGGTAACCAGGAGATCCCTTCGAAGAAGACCCAGCCTTTGTTTATCTCCTCAGGCGGTAGCTACCCGCTTTACCCCTCGGGAAATTATCCGGCCAGTTATACGTATGTAAGACCAGCCAACCCCAATCTCCAATGGGAAGTCTCCAATCAGACAGACCTCGGCCTCGAATTTGGCTTACTGGAAGGTGCCCTGACTGGAACCGTGGATTATTTCAGAAAGAGTTCCAGCCATATCCTGCTTAAAGGATATCCCGCCGACCCCGTGCAACCCGCACAGGAATACTGGTCGAATATAAAGGACATGACCATCGACAACAACGGTCTGGAATTCGAGCTGAACTACTCCAAAAAGGTCAGCAAGGACATCAGCTTCTCGCTCGGAGGTAATATCACCAGCATCCACAACGAGGTTAAGCATTCCCCGTATACCGTCATCACAACAGGTTCAGCACAGGGATCCGGCCTGACCTCCGCCACGATCAACGGATATGTCAACGGCCATCCCATCGGTTCATTCTACCTGCTCAAATACATCGGCATCGGAGACAACGGCCTGAGCAAGTATGAAGACGTCGATAAAGACAATATCATCACCGATAAGGACCGGCAGGTATTAGGCACCGCCCTGCCCAATCTCTTATATGGCTTCTATGGCAGCTTTGGCTTTAAAGGATTTAGTCTCCAGGCAAGCTTCAACGGCATTTCGGGTAATAAGCTCTATGACAACACCGCCAACACGAACTTTTACAAAGCAAGACTGGCCAAGAGCGTCAACACCACCTCCGCAGCCGCGGCCGAGCCAAAGGAAAGCATCAACAATGCCGCCTCCGTCAGCAGCAGATATCTGAAAAGCGGTAGCTACCTGCGCCTCAACAACCTCTCTCTGGCCTATGATTTCAATACCAGCGCGCTGGGCATCAACAAATGGGCAAAATCCATCCGTATTTCAGCGACAGGACAGAATTTGTTCGTCATTACAAAATATGATGGTTATGATCCCGAGGTCAATACAGACAGAAGCGATGACGGCGTCTCTTCTTTTGGCATCGATTATAATAGCTATCCCAAAGCAAGGACCGTCCTTTTTGGTATCAATGTAACATTCTAAAAAAGAACAGAAAATGAAAACGATAAAATATTTACTCTGTTTTGCCTGCATCACCATCTTCGGTTGCACAAAACTAAAAGAACAGGTTTTAGACGAGTCCTCCGTTTCCGGTCTTACGGACCGGCAGCTGGCAGAAGGCATCATCGCACCCGTCTACAACGTCCTGCCGGACATCCATCAGCATACCCGCTTATTTACGCTCCAGGAGATCTCCACCGACGAGGCGATCCTGCCATACCGCGGTGGCACCGACTGGGGTGACAACGGCATCTATCTTTCCATGCACCGGCATGAGACGGTTAGCACCGATCCCAACGTACAGGGCACCTGGACCTCTATCGTAACAGGACTGTCCCGCTCCGTCACCGCCATCACTTCGCTAAAGACAAATAAGGATGCCAGCGCCAATCTGTTTTCAGCAGAGGCAAGAGGCATGAGAGCATACTATTCTTTGATGACCCTCGATCTCTTCGGGATAGTATTCATCAAGGAAGATCCAAATGCCACATCAAAAGTAGTAAGAGGTGATGACGCGATCAAATACATCGAATCGGAGCTCCTCGCTATCGAACCGGTTGTAGATGACGCCAATGGCCCTGGCCGCATCACAAAGTCGGCCGTCTGGGGTTTACTGGCCCGTCTCTACCTGAACGCAGCAGTATACCGCGATCGTTATGCCGCATCTTTTACTTTTAAAGGCGATGAGATGGCTAAAGTGGTCGACTATTGCAATAAGATCATCGCCTCCGGTCACTATAACCTGGCGGGCGAATACTTCTCCATCTTTGGCAACGACAATCATACCAATAAGGAGCTGATCTTCGCGGTGGACCAACGACCCGACCTCAGCAACAGTCACAACAGGATGGCTTATTTCTCCCTGTCCGGCGACCAGTTCGCTTTGCCCGCCTTCCCCAGCGCAAACGGCACAGACGGCCCGGCCATCACCCCTGACTTTTATGATACCTGGGTAAATGCCACCTCCCCTGCCGACCCCGCAGCTGCCGATCCAAGATTTTATAAGGAGAACCTTCCACAGGTCGACGGTTGTGTGGACGCCGCATCCTTCAACATCAACCGGGGTATCCTCAGAGGCCAGCAATATGGCCTCACCAAAGATGCCAGCGGTGCATTCGTAAAATGCCCCGATGGAAAGCTCCAGATCAGCAAACTGTACAATGCGACAAGAAGCAAACCCACCCTGCCCGTAAATTTCACAAGGGAAATAGACTACTCTACCGCCGGCAGCAACTATAGCACAGGATACCGCGTAGAAAAATATGAGTTCAGCAAGAGCTCCAACACCGGCAGGAACAAAGGCGAAGCCGACATCGTCATCCTCCGCCTCGCCGACATCTACCTGATGAGAGCCGAAGCAAAGCTGAGAGGCACCAACGACGCAGCCGGCGCCCTGGCTGACGTCAACATCGTCAGAGCATCCCGCACAGCAACTACACCCGCTGCGCCATTAACCTCCATGACCCTGGACCTGCTGTTCAGAGAAAGAGGCTTCGAATTCTATTGGGAAATGGTAAGACGTACCGACATGATACGTTTTGGCAAATACGAAGGGACCTGGACAGAAAAATCCAGCACCGACAAAACGAAAAGGATCTTCCCGATCCCTCAAACCGCCATCGACGCAGCATCCAACCTGCCCGGTTATCTCAAACAGAACGACGGCTACTAAGAATAAGCAGCCCCCCGATATTCAGTAACTGCCCTGGTTTGCTTTCCGCACGCCAGGGCAGTTCTCATTTACTCCACCGGCATTCCCTCCTCCTCCTCCCCAAACACATAATGATTGATCCATTGCCAATTATGCCATACCGCCGCAAGCCTTTCCTTTGGCTTCGTGATCCCATGCCCAAACCCTTTGTAAACGATCAGCTTCGACGGCACCTTATTATCCTGTAACCCCCGATACAATTCAAAAGCATCGGATATAGGCACCCGCTTATCCAGCTCTCCATGCTGTATCAGCGTAGGCGTCGACGCCTGGTTGATATTCGTGATCGGCGATGTCTTCTGATACAACGCCGGATTGCTCCAGGGCGTAGACTGCAGATATTGTGGCGTAAAGGGGGTGATATCAGTGCTTACATAATAGGTCATCCAGTCAGATATCCCCGCTCCGACACTTATCGCCTTAAAAACATGCGTGTTTGTCGTTAAGAAAGCCGAAATATATCCCCCCTGGCTCCAACCCATACAACCCATCCGCGATGTGTCTATCAGACCCTTACTTGCCAGATTCTCTACCCCACTCATGACATCCCATAGATCACCTACACCCAGGTTATTGACATTCAAAGACCGGAATTTTTCTCCATACCCGGCGCTCCCGCGATAATTTACCCGAAGCACCAACGCCCCCTTCTCACACCACTGCATGATCGGATATACATAGGTCGGCACCGGCTCCGGACGATCTACCCCTGTCGGCCCCCCATGTATCACAACCAGCAATGGATACTTCTTAGCCGGATTATAATCACGGGGCTTTAGCAACACCCCTTCAATAGTGACTCCATCCTTGCTTTTCCACGAAACGATCTCATTCACCGGCGTATTCCATCCCTTTAGCTGATCACTCAGCGTAGTCAGCGGAACAGGCCGCAACGTTTCATTTACCCGGTATACTTCCGGCAGATCATTAAAATTCCTTGCCACCATCGCCATCTGCCGGCCATCCAGGCTAAAGGCCACCGCATTGACGACATCCGGCGCAGATCCCAAAGCCACCGCTTTCCCGGTTTCAACATCCACAGCAAAAAGCTTATTCTTCATTTTTTCCGATACCGACAGAAAAATCCCCTTTTCATTCCAGTCGACAACCGACTTTTCCTCGTCCAGGTCTTTGGCAATCTCCCTTGACTGATGATTGGCCAAATCATAAATGAACAGATGGCCATTTCTGTAAAAATTGCTGGTCGTATCGGATAAGAAAGAAGAATAGACAAAGGCTTCACCGGAAGGACTCCAGCTCCCAAATCTGTCGCCGCCCGGATTGGCTATTAGTTTATGAAGCTGCCCGGAAGATATATCCACAATCGAAATATCCGACCTCGAAGACGATTTAATACGCGGGTCAGGCTGCGAGGTAATAGCGATCTGACGCCCGTTGGGATTCCAGCTGATATCGTTCACAGTAAAGTTTCCATCGGTTAGCCGCACTGCCTTAGGTAATAAATAACAGCCATTCAAAAGCAGATGAGTGCTGTCGGCCTTACCATGATAACAGGGAGATTGCAGGATCCTGACCAAAGAATCCATATTAAAATGCAGCAACCACAAGTGACTATACTTAAATGTCCGGTCTTCTACGTCAAACGCCCCATAACGGTTCTTCGTATCCTTTTCCACCGCATTATCCGGATCATCCTTCGTAAAAGCGATCATTTTACCATCCCGGCTCCACGCATAGTCATTGATCCCTTCTTCTTCTTTGGTGATCTGCATCGCTTCACCGCCGGTAACAGAGATAAGATAGATCTGCGTCTTATCCCCCCTGTCCGCCAGAAAGCTGATCCACTTGCCATCAGGAGTGAACTGCGCGTTGGAACTGCTGCCCTTATTGGTACGAGTCAGCTGAAAGGGCGCGCCGCCGTTAGCAGACACCCATATTTCATTGTCATAACTATTATTCTGCCAGTCGGTGCTGGTGATAGTAAAGGCTATATTCCTGCCGTCATTGCTGATCCTGGGAGACCCGGCTTGCCTCAGACTAAGCCATTGTTCAAACGAAACAGAAGCATTTTTTTGCGCATGAGCCACTAAGGAGAGCACGGAGAAAAGGCAGGTGTAAAGATGTTTCATCAGTAAAGAACATTTTACACAATTTACAACCTTATTCCTTCACCAGCTTCACCGTCTCCCGCACGGACGCCCCCACCACCATCTCCACCTCATACCGCGAAAACCCCGATTCCACTCCCACCTTCCACGTCAACGAAACACCCGTCCCCTGCGCCACACCACCAAACCGCTCCAGCACCACCGGCAACGGAAAGCTGGTCGGCCCCGTAGCAAAAAAAAACACTGAACCCCGGCACAAGGAATGTCACCTCCCACCAATTCTTCGCACTGTTCCAAACGACATTCGACTGACCAGGCGTGATCAGCACCATCGCCGGCCCCGCCCCCGTCCAACCAGAATAGTTGTCAGGCGCCGTCCCCGTACCATGCACTTGCGTAATGGTAAAATTGCCCCTGCCCACATTATCCGTCGGCCCCGTAGGCAGCATATTCTGCGCCCCGGTGACCGCCGCATTATAGGCGTCAAACTCCGATTGCAGATAGTATAATGTAATGGTAGCAGTCGCCGTACTGGCGCCCACCGTAGGTTCGATATCATAATGCCTCGTCAGATAGGGCTGCCCTTCGAACGAAGCCACCGCAGGGTCTACAGCAACCTTTGCATTCACACTCCCGCCCAGGGGCTGCGACCCCGATGGCACCACCGCACAGATCTGGTTACAGCTGGCATCCGTTATTATAGGACCGCCCACCCCAGCCGTCCCCGATCCACTCGTCGAGCCAGCCGCTCCGAAACATTCCCGTCGATGTCATAGGTATAATACGAACCCGACAATCTGTTTTGCGTGGCATCGAAAGTCAACGGTATTTTTTACTTGACTAGCAGTTGTATTACTATTAAACATCCTTGTGTCACTCTCTTGTACGGCAGTGCGATTATAGAACAAATGGGCATGCTGAGGGGCTGGCCCTATCACTCACCGGCGAGGACTTCGATAAAGCTTCGTTCCTCGCTTAGACCTTCGGCGGGGCGTCGTCCCTTGCCCCGTCTCGGTCGTTCCCTTCGCAGTGCTCGGGAACATTCGTAACCTTCGCTTCGCTCGGTTACACACAATAAAGCCCAGCTATATATCTTTTCCCAACCAAAATAGTATTGTGCGGTAGAATATGGCCCCAGCCACGCGCGTGAGGCGCCTTGTGAGTATAGGGCCAGTCCCCCGGTGTCGCAGCATGTGGTTTACTGTCCGGCTCCCTGCTTTGGGAAGGGCGTAACGCAAAAATGCATTCTATCGCCAGAAATATAGCTCAGACAACTTTCCAGCATGTGAATACTTCGGGTGAAACAGATCGTTCGACGGCTGAGGCGTTTGAGATGAGTCCGTATAGATAAGTTCTTCCGCTCTATCCGGTTGATGCAATACGATCCGCTGCGATGTAATTCTTTCGGGATAATCCGCTGGTATACCGTCAATCGATCTGTGCGGATAATTTTTGGATTTGACAGTAGTAATCGGTCGATCAGTTCTTTCAGCGTTGACTTTGTCCGCTTTCCGATAACAAAGTCCACGACTTGTCGCGTTTTCCGATTCAGCGCATAAGCAATCCAGTATTCATCTTCCTTTCGACCGATGTAGGTCCAGAGTTCATCCACTTCAAAGGTAGCCGCTTGGTTTAAAGCAGGACGCTTAATTCCTTTCGCTAATAGTTGTATCCGGTTTGCTACTGTGCCTTTTGCCACACCTAGCACCCGGGCAATCCCCCTGATCCCAACGCTCTCGCAGGACAATGACCGAATATAATTGTCCGTCATTCTATTGCAGGCCCTGTACCGATAATTTTCCTGCTGATATTTCAGACACCCTTTACAGCAATACCGCTGTGTGCCATTCCTTTGTCGTCCTGAGCGCCGGCAATCCTGGCCACAGTATTTACACTCCATTTTAAAAACTGCTATTTTGACCCACGAGTAATAGAAATGCACGGTTCCACGGCATGAAAGCCTAAAATTAATGCCTTTTTAGCCTGCAAAAAACAAGAAGGCTCCCGAAGAAGCCCTCTATAATGCCCGTACAGCCTATATTTTTTGAAAAACTGCTATTTTGACCCACTACCCATTACCCACCCCCTAATCAATGAGCAGACGCTTCGTCATACCAAACATCAAATTCACCATTTTGGTCCAAATTAAACCTATAGCCGCTCGGAAGAGCAAGATATTTTAGAATATCTGCTCTTTTGAATGCAACATGATAATAGTGCTCAGTTATTAGCGATTTAATATTCCCGTCATACAAATCAGTAGTAATCCACCACCCACACATGTGGGGGGGAGAGGGGTATCGTACAGCCTGAAGAGGTAACCCTTCATAAACACCTGCCGAAATCACAAGCATCTGACTAAAGTTGGGAAATACAGAAGCAACACCAAATCTTCTGCATTCTGTTTCCTGATCATCAACCACTTTAATGGCAGTTTCTACTCCAGCCACGAACCCCGTCCCTTTGTAATCGCCTTCATACAATTCAAATATATCGTCGTCACTCTGCACAAATTTTATTATCCACGAAAGATATCCAATTGTCTGATCTACCTTTATCGCTGGTTTAGAAGTGACGATATATTCAATGCAATATTGAAGAACTTTTATATACTGTTCATCTCTCCCGCCAATCGCGAGTACTTTGATTTCTTTACCAATAGAGTTTCTCAATCCATTAGTCAAAAAAAAATTGCCTACTTTCAATATTGATATCCCGTTAAATAGCATAATATTTTAGTGTGTTTCGATATTGAATATAAAAATCTTTAAGCCATTTCGAGTATTTGAGTCAAATGTTTCTAAAAAAAAACAATGCAATTAGCTGAGAATCGCCAAATCAACAAGATACGTCTTTGATAATATTTACCTACCTAAATTCGCCGCTTTTCTGGCCAACCTACCTAATTCCTGCGTCGTCTGGCCTCCTTGCTTCAGGCTGCACGATAAACATTGGGGATATAAGTATTGGTCCAAGCCACTTGTATTAAGTGAGCTTACTGGTTGATGATCCAAAATCCAGTTACCTGACTTTGTACCAGGAGTGTTTACTCCGCAGCTATGGCAACCACGTGTATCACCAATCTGGTTAACGGTTGTTCTTTCGGCCTGAGTGAAATTTCGACCTGAAGACCGGGCAGGAATTGATTCATTGGCATAAGGGCCGGGTTGTAGTGTGTTAGTTTTGTCATTTGATTCACCACTTTGAGATTGTTGATCTGTACCTTTTGAGTTGACGGTAGACACCGGCAATGCAGGGCTTTGCAAATTGAAAGTAAATGTTGGCTCACCCCCAGCCGGTGCGAAATTGAGGTCTGGCGGAATCCCTGCAACGTCTAAAGGTGCCGTCATTGCTAATTGTCCAAGACGAGAAGCCCATGGATTGATTTCAGAATTGACTCCTAGCAATTTAGAGGCCGGGTTTGTAGACCATGTGCCTAAGGACAGTGTGTTCAATTCCCCATTTGCCACACTCCCAACACTGTTCAAAGCCCCCACTGCTAAATTTGTTCCTTTTCCGGTAAGGGTACTCTTCAATGTAATCTCCATTCCAATGCCAGCTGCTGTCACCAACGTTGTAGAAAACGTTTGAACTTTATCCCAGAGTTCCTTACAGCAGGCCTCATCGCCTCCCGGATCATTTCGCAATATCGGGTTATTCCCCATCGCAGAATATGGACTCTCCGAATCCGTCGGCTTTGAGTCTACCTGCCACCATCTCCCCAACTGTGGATCAAGGCTCCGCAAAGGCGTTTCATACAACTCCAACCCACTCCCATCAGCAAACTCCTTATTCTGTAACTCACTGCCCTTGTTAAACCGATACTTATTCTCAGCGTAGTTACTCTTTAATGCCTTGTCCGATATCCCACTCATTTGCAACCCAAACGGATAATAATGATTCTCTTCCACCATCGGCCCGCTATAATGCACAACACTCAAATTATCAAAGAACACATCCTGATGCTCCGTCACATTGCTGAGGTAAATATACAAATATCCGCTCTTAGTTATCGGTAATTTAGTCGCCGCCAGGGGAAGCTGCAATTGCCCATTGACCGTACCGTCATTACCCACCTGCAATGCCCCGCTTTGACTATTGGCCCCTACCATGCCTCCCACATACCGGAACTGATTGTCCAGCAGTATCCAGTTGAGATATGCCTTCGGCTTACCCACAGCAGCCGGAATGTTCGGGTCGTTCACCCAACTGTTCAACGCACCTACCAACGGGCTGGTCCCACTGGTTAGATCGGAAATAGCCCCATGTGTCCCACCAGTAATGCTAAATAACCCACCTGCCAAACCACCAAGCAGATCGGAGGGAGAAAGAGGCGCTTGTTGCGTACTTCCCGCATTATTATAAAAGTACCGCACCGAAAGATCCACTGTATCTCCGCTCATAACCTTAAGAATGATCGCCGGTCCCTGTTTGATCCCGCTCCCATTCAACACCGTCACACTGTCATTGGGATTCGATATAGACACATCATTCGGATAACCCGAAGTGGCACGCGACACCACAGATGTATCCAGCCCAAAGAACAGCGCCTTCTCCGTATTCCGGTAAGCCGCCTCCATCGTCGCCAGATAATGCGCCGTATCCTTTTCCTGTGTCAGCAAAACCCGGGTATTTCCCAAATGATCCTTCTCATAGAAGTCATATTCCCACCCATAGGAGGTCTCTCCATTCAAATATTTATGAAAGGCCCATCTTGCCCGACCTTCTTCATGGCCTGCGAACTGCAGGCTGTCTACTCCCCCATCGGGATTCGCAGCAGGAGATTGCCGCTGATACTGGAAACCATCCAGGTATAGGGTCGTTGTTGCCACACCTGACACATCATCAGTCGTCACTTTCGTCATTTTACTACCTGTCGCATCATACGTATATCGGATGGTTCCCTTTCCTGTCATGTGGATCTGCTCAGGCAGATTCAGGTAGTTATAGCTGATCTGGTCAATCCCTTTATTGTTATCCAGCTTCAGATTGCCATTTGCATCATAATCATAGCCAGTAGGCTGTATCGTGCCTTTTACATGAAAATCACCCAACTTGGAATCAGGGTCATTAGCAGTGTCGGCTACCTGTAACAGCTTATTACTGTTGGGTAGGTAACTGTAGGCCAGTTGATCGATCGGGCTGGCCGGAGCGCCGATCTTAAATCCATTTTGCTTCATCGACTGGATATTCCCATTGGCATCATACTTCAGGTTGCCGATACTATAATCCATCGCCGCGCCGGAGCCACCCGGGTCTGATTTTCCCCAACCACCCGTAAATTTCTGATTAAAATCCGCCGCCGTCAGGCGATTCAAATTATCATAGCTGAAATCGTATTTCCGGTCGACCCCATCTCCAGCACTTCTCCAGACCATACCGGCAATATTTCCATTGAAAGCGGCAAGAGTGTAGTTGGGTCCGGTAGCAACACTTGTTGTCTTGTCGTAGGCCAATTCCATCCCAAAATAATGGCGGGCGGTATCGGCAATATAACCTTTATTGATCCCCGTTAACCAACCTCTTATATTATATTCATTTATTACGTTATCCAGTCCATTACCCAGTTGCTTCGTTTTCAACTGCCCCAACTCATCATACTGCATATTGCAGATCAACTGATCGCTTGCCACACCATCGATATTCTTCCAGATATTCCTTACCCGGAAATTGGCATCATAATCCATTTTTGTCAGCACAGTATGATACTGGGCCGTATGTCCCCCCTTATAATGCGTCAACAGATTTCTCAGCAACTTCCCGCTGAAGTCGTATTGAGAGATAAGGGTGTCAATCCCGCCAGTATAATTCATCGACCGGGTTTGGATCAGCCGACTTCTGTCATCAAAGAAGTTTACGGCATACAATGGTCGGTTCTCTCCCAGCACAAGATGCATCGTACCGGTTATCTGTCCCCTTACACCCGGATCAGCAATAATAGGTACCGCATAGGTCGGCATCGCATTGTACGTCGTAATGAAATAATTCCCGTCTATCGTATGATCAGTCGCCAGAGCCGTACCCAGCCCCGACCCTGTCCCCGCGACCCAATCGTAATTATCATAATAATTGATGGTCAGCAGCTGAACCGTCACCCCTGAAGGAATAGGATTAAGATTTAATGGCAGTCCGTTAGCAGTATAGGACGAATTACTATACCCTCCAGACACAATCATTGCCGAGAAACTCCCATCGATAAGTGACGAGAATCCCGGATCCAGGTAAATAGTATTAGTGGCGACAGAGTCCCCAGTTTCGTCGGGCATTGCAAGATCAAGGTTCGCGGGCAGAGTCGGGGACGCGCCTTCTGATGTCGTCTGGCCGGTAACCAACTGCTGCATGCCATCCCGGCTAATAGGATAAGTCATCAATCCTGTAACGATCTGCCGGTTCAGGGCATCATATTGCATGCTGAGCCATTGGCCTTGTGCACGCTGATTGGCATCCTGGGTAAAGACCTGCCTGTCCCTTACATCATAGACCATATCCAGCTCTCCTGCCCCTGGTACTTTCTTAATGGACATCCGCTTCCGCTCGTCATACTCGTACCTGAAACATAGTTCTGACGCCACCTGGTCTCCACCCGAAGCCCCAAAGCTCCAGTTATTGCCGATAAGCCACTCCACCGCTTTCGGCGGGATCACAAACCGCAGGTTACCGAGATCATCGTACACATAATAAGTGCAGAGCCAGCCGCTATGGCCCGCGGCGGGAGGATCCGATAATTGCACTTTCTTCAGGATCACTTGCCCGCTCTTATCTTTATACTCAACTACCGTATGTTGCTGTTCATCCGTGGTTGTCGTCTTATACAGATGACCGGCTGGATAAGTTCCAGCGTTTACAGGCAGACTGCCAACAGTCCCATCAATATTCCAAATTTGCAGACTATCCTCCAGGGTATTAATGAGATACTGTGTCGTCACTCCCCTGTTACCGCCAATCCAGCTATTGCCTGCGGAATAATTGGCAACAGTCCGGTTCAAAGGAGAAGGCTCAAAGTTCGTTCGCCCGTAAAAGTACTGTTCGCCCGGAAATTGTGTCGTATTGAAAGCGCTCTGTTCATCTAATGGATCAGGCTTAAATTTGCCGTCCGACGAAGGAGAGATATAGGGCAGATAGTGCAATGCTTCCCGGCCGAAGCCGTCATAGTCCTGGGATACGACCATATCATTTCCCAATGGACTGGTCTGTTTCGACACCGTCTCAATACTTCGTCCCAACCCATCAAAATAAGTAGTGCTTTGCTGGACATCATTGATGTCCGATAAGCCATCGGCCGTTGGTTTATCCGCAACACCCGGCTTTTTGATCGTTCTTGTCCGGATGTAATTCAAGTCCACGTCTGAAGGCGGCACATCGACGGCAACCGTCGCCGTAGCTGAAGTGACAGATATACCATTGCTTGTGGTAACGACATAAAAATCTGTTGATACATTTAATGGCCATGGAGTATAGCTGCTGTCGGTGGCCCCAGTGATCGGCTGGAAGCTTCCCGAAGAATCCGAATACCACTGATAGCTGCAAGTCCCGTTACCACCGGTAGTACCCCTCAGCAACATAATGGAAGGTACAGTATGGTAAGATATAGATTGACCCAAAGGACTGATCGTCCCGCTTTTCAACTGCGGGTAAACATTGACAGTCACAGGAGTTGAATACTCTACCGCCCCATTACTGAAGACGGCCACCCGAAACTGGGTATTGGCCATCAGCAGACTGGAAGTAAAGGTAAATCCGGTTGAATCTGTATCGTTCCAATTGGCCCCGTCGGTCGAGCTTTGCCATTGATAACTATACGACCCGTTTCCCCCCTGAGCCTGTGAGACCGATAGCTCGGAAGCAGAAGTTCCATAATTGATTGCAGGTTGTGAAGCAGGCGATATGGTCCCGGGTACGATCCTGGGATAGACATTCACTACAGTGGTGTTTGAGGTCTCAGTGTTCTGGCTGCCGCAACCGGCATAGCGCTTGAACCAGGTCGTGACTGTTAACGGTCCCGGTGTATAGTTCTGTCCATATCCTGTCCCATCGTAGATACCCGTCCAGTTGCTACCATCCGTTGAATACGCCCAGGTGTAACTAGGGCCATCTATACAGCTTCCGCCCTGAGCCGAAGACGCAGAGATCTGCCCCGGCACGGCATTATAATTTGTCGTCTGAGAGGTAGTGGTGATCGCTCCGCCATCCAATGGGGACGGAACATTGATCGTCACGGTCTTGCTAATTATGGCCTGCGTTTTAGCAACATCGGCATATGCCGAGATAACGCAGGTATAACTGGTAAAATCATTGAACTGTACAGTCACAGTGGTCTGTGTAGAGCTCAGGATATTTGCATGCGTGGCAGACCAGGCAACAACAACCGAGGGAGTACAGCTACTAACGGTATAAGTATATATCCCTGTCTGGTTGACCGGCGAGGCACCGGTCATCGTACAGCCAACAAGCGGATGGTCCTCCGCCCTGGCAGATAATGAAAACAAGGCAATCGAACTCCACAGCAGGCAAATAAGAATTCTGCGATGGACCGAACACAGTTGACTGCGTTGTAGAAGGTGAACAAAATAGGTCATCTCTAATGAGTTAAATGATATTATTGATTGCCAAAAGTTTATTATTGTCCTTTATAATGATACTCTATGGTCTTAATGACATTGCCATCCTGGTCCTTTAAGTCTATCAGGCGCCCAAGACCATCATATTCGTAATAGGTAATCTTATTATTAATATCAGTTTGACTGGTCACTCCGATAAGAGGGTCATAAGTATAGGTTGTCATCTGGGCCATAACAGGATATAGCCTCAATTCATCAATACTTCCGCTCCCGGTTATTGCAATAGCGTTTTGTCCACTTACTTTATGCTCATAATAGGTCCAGCTCGAATTATTAATAGAGACTGTTTTGCCCTTTACCGGATAGCCGGATTGAGTACCTGATATAAAAAACGCAGTTGAGCTTTTACTCCAATAAGAAACAATATAAGTGGCCGACGGATCCAATCCAGTCTTTGAGATATCATTATTTAAGTTGTAACATCGCCGTCCGGCAACGGGGCTGGTAATCGAATCTACGCCTGAACCTATTGTCCAGTTCCCCGTCCCATTGCTTTCGAAACCCGTATAAGCAACAGAACCCGCATTTGAATTCACGATCTGGGCTACCGGATAAACCCCATTATAATCCCAGATATAAGACCGGTCAAAGTCATTGACCCTTGTCTGTTGTAAAAGATTGCCATAATTATCGTATTGCCCAAATACCAATTGAGGCTTGTACAATGTACTTTTCGCAATCTCACCGGCTGCAACCGAGGCAGGAACAAAGGAAGTGGACGGGCTTGACAGTTCTATCGACCACAAGGTATCCGGCTCGGGAATTATTATTGAGTAAGAATTGAAAGAAGCATTTACGATACCAATGTCTTGACCTGACGAAGATTTTAGCTGGATATACTTTTCAATCACCGGGGAAACCACATTTTTTGCCTGAAGGTTCAGGATAGCCTGCCCAAGATGCTGCCCGCCTGACAACCCGTTAAAATCCAGCGGGTACTTCATAACAGTTGTCTCCACCTGATCCTTGCTGTTGGTGGTCACTATCCTCGTTGGATAGATATGTGAAGGATTGTCATAGAAATAATTGGTATTGGTAATAATAGAGTCATTAGCATTATCGAAGAGCACATCATGCTCAGTCGTCTTAGCTATCCGATCAGTATTTGCATAATAAGGGCTAAAGATAATTGCATTACAACCCGTACTCGCATTGGTGCGATCCGTCAGAGTCGTCTGACAGGCAGTCTTCATTGCAATTATACTGGTATCGTTCAAAAGGTCATATTGAAATTGCTTTTTATGAACAGGTACATAGAGACCATCAACGATATTAAAATCAGTCTGCTCAAGCAAAAGCCCTCTTCGATAATCAAAGGAATTCTCCACCACACAGGGATAGCTGTAATTGATAAAATCGCGATCGGTAGCAGAAGAGGTATATTTGTATACTGACTTGTGGCGTTCAGACCCGGATACCGTATTTTCCTGAACCGTATTATAGCTGACTGCACTTCCTCCTGACACCAGGGGAACCAGGGAGGAAGAGCTTGTAATTTCATAAGAGCATGTCGTCAGATCTCCTCCGTTATCGCCCGATGTGATGATATCATAATCCGCGGCACGGTCGTACTTTGGAAAGGCATTGATCGATCCGGATTCCAGCACAGTGTCTGGTTTTGACGGATCATGATATAAATTATCCGTGTAATAATATTCCTTTGTCACTGTCGTGCCCATCGTTGGGTTGTCGACAATCTTTTTTATACGCAGACCGCCAACGGCAGTCATCACACTATCTGCACCAGGCGCCGGAGGCAATGTATATGAGCCATTCAATGAAGCGCTATATCCAGCGACCCCAAGAGCAAAATATAATACATATGTTTCTCCTGTAGCGATTTTGCATACCCCGACACCAACACCATTGGTAAAAGTACAGGCAGTCTCAAGGTGATATCGATCGGGAATAGAAGGATTACTTATACAATGCAGAACAGTATTGAGTTGCCCAGAACATATTTTTGACCCAAGAGGACAAGTATTACTGTTATTCGTATATACCGTTACATAAAAATTGTCACCAATAGCATCTATTGGGATTGTAGTAGGCTGTACATAAAATGTATCCCGATTGCTAGTGGTACCTTTTCTTGTAGAGGTATCATATACCAAAGCTCCTTCCCACCCGATATTAGACGAATTCGATGTGGCGAGGCTCCCTAAATAGTAATTATAGTCTGCCGCACTCATAGAAGCGGTGTTGCTTTCATAAGTGAAGTCGTTTGTTCCGCCGGTCGGGTACGTAATCCGCTGTAACGTGCCAATCTGAGATGTATAGGTATTTACACTTCTGTCCGTTAGCTGTGTTCCCTGACCTATCGAGGCAAGTGGTATCAACGTTGTATTATTTACACCATTATAATAACCCCAATGATCCTGGGCGAAAGAAAAGATTGACGGAAGATTCCCGCTTACATAAGAGAATTTATAAGGGGGCATGGATATGGAAGTATGAACATTTACACTATCAAGCCTAAGCCTGGTCGTTGTAAAAGAGTCCGGCATAATGTTAGGCCGCAAATTATTACTATTAAAATAAGAATATGCAAGGTCATATTCAGTGATCAGTTTTCCCGAATTATTCAGCACCGAGACAGAACTAAGCGAATAATCATTAAAGACATCCGTCCGGTTTGCATCGCTTTTTGTAAAGAGTACTGTCCCTGACCTAAAAGTGATAGCCGCTATCCGTTTTCCCGATATGCTGTTCTGGTTAAAATAGTAACTCTCCCCATTTTGCGCAGTACAAGTACCATTTCCACTTCCCCCATCGGCGTTAATAGCATATTTGAACGCCATTTGCCTTGAAAAATAATTACTTCCATATCCTTGATAGGAAAAATTGACAGTATCATTCAGAGCAGTTACAATTGTGTCGAGATACCAGGCTGAATAAAAAGGGTGAGTCGGCGGCGCCCCCCTGCCGGCCGAGCCAACAACGACAGACGTAGTCTCATGCGTTCCAAAAACAAAGGTATTGCCCTGTTCATCGATGATTTTCCATCCCGTAATAATACCCACGCTCACCGAAAAACTCATCTTAATATTCATATTGGCCGGAACGATACTAATATGCTGGTTCTTATCGATAAAAAAGCGGCCGGATTTCCCAAGAAAATTAAAGAAATAGCTGTCTGGTTCAAGATCAAGTGTTCTCAAATTTATTTGTTGATAGATATCAGCTTTAGTAGTGCTATTTTGATCTGGTATCCCTTCGATGTCGTATGGTTGACTAAAATACCCTCCCGATGCCTCATCCGGTAACCCCACTACAGAACGTGTTATCACGCCGCCGGCATTTAGCGACCAGCCAAGTCCAACCCAACTCGCCATTTCTTCTACCTTTACCCCGCCCGCATGATAATCCAAAGAGATCGGAATATCCAAACCATGAGCTTTAATAGTGTACATTGGTATCGTAACAGAAGGAATCCCGGTAGAAAGATTTACCGGAATGCTGCCATATTTACCTAACGCGCTGGCATCCGGAGAAGGAGGGATGACATTATTGAACGTATTATTTAAGGCTAATTGCGCCTGGGTGAATAGAGTTTGTAAAGTGAAAATCAACAGTAATACTATATATTTTTTCATACTGAATGTCGTATTTAGTAAATAACTAAAAGGAATACCCCACCCTAAACAACACCGCCTGTGTCTTCGGCACCTGCTGATAGCTCAAAAAATCCCACAACAGCTGCAACTTCGTCTGCTTAAAAAACCGACTCTTCATCGACACCGTCTTACTAATCCCCACCAACCCGCTCTGTGTCCATCGCTGTATCTCCCTTATATCCTGAAAAGAGCTAAACGGCGTCGTATAGTTATACTCAAACCCGCCCGTCGCCGAAAAACTACTCTTGATCTTCACCTCAACAAAACTCCTCAGCCCCACCCCCTGGCTCGACAACGCCACATGCTGTATCCCATTCCCCCACCCCAGCTTATAGCTCGCACCTACACCCACCACATTCGAATGCCCCAGCTTATATCCCAATGACAACCCCAGGTCCGTCACCGTCGGGAAATAGTAATTGTTATGCGTCATCTGAAAATTTGCCCCATATTCGATCCGCTTCCAAAAAGTCTTCGTCTTCTGATCATTTGGCTTAAAATCCGGCATATCCATATCCCCATTCCCCTGCCCCAGCTTGCTCAGCTTATCCTTATACCCATCCAGCTGCGACTCCGCCGACTGCATATTCGATTGCAAGGCAGCTGCCCCATTCGGCCCCGCTGCCGCCACCTGCCCCTGGATCTGCCCAGCCACCACATCCTTTGTCTGTAATCCCGTCAACGCATCCGGCGATGCATAATTCCCCGGCAGATGAAACAGCGCGGAAAGCTGCGAATTGTTTTTCATGAACGTCTGAAAGCTGGGGAGCTTATTCAGCAGCGCCAACGCCTTTTGCTCCAGCTGATCGGGGTTATTCCACATTTCCCTGTACTGCCGCATTTGCTGCGAATAGTAATACACATCCTGGTTGAGACCCGCAGATTGTTTGCTCAGCAGGCCCTGCAGATTGGCATGCTGACTGATGTACTGGCTGATCAATTGTTTTCGCTGCTGGATAAAGGCCTGCGCCTGACCAGCATCCGCCAGCTTTCCCTGGTAAGCCTGCAACTGGCTGCTGGCACCGCTGAGCTGCCCCGTAGCCCCATTCACCAACCCCGGATTCTTTTGTAAAAAACCCAGCGTCCCCTTCAGCGAGTCCAGATAGGGCATATAGGTTCCGGTCAAAGGCATACCAGCACGGCCTGAGTCCATCTTTATCTTCTGCATCAGCGCCGCATATTGCTCTTGCGAGCCTGCAAACAGCCGCTTCGCCGCATTGCTGTCAACACCGGACAGCTTCTTACGAAGCCGATCTTCCCGCTGCTGCATCTTCTGCAAATAGTTGGTCGTCTGGTCCGTCAGCTGCTGATTAAGCTTCGCCGTCCGCGATTGCACCTTCCCCAGCAAGCGCGAGGGAAAGTTCAACGCCTTGCCGACTACAGAGTCGGCCGATTGTGCAGAACTGCTGGTCGTGAACAGGCACAACATCACCAGCCCGCAAAACATCCCTTTTAAATACATAGTATTATTTTTTAAAAAGAGCCTTTAGCTCGTCGATCTGGCGCTGCTGTTGCTGGAACAGTGCATTTTGCTCTGACAGCCGCCTTTCCTGCTCTGCAAGCTGGGCTGCCTGCTCCGCTATCTTTTTACTCTGCTCCTGCAGCTGACTATTCTGCGAACTCAGCCTTTTATTCTCCTCGATCAGATACAGCGTCAGCTCTTCCACCTTCTTCAGGATCGCCGCCTGGTTAGCACCCAGATCAAAACCCTCTTTCCCAACCGTCGCGGCAGATACGATCTCCGGAAGATGATGGTACTTACCGATATAGCTTGCCAGATCCTCCAGCTTCCTTAACCGGTATTCTTTTTTGAAGACATAATCCGGCCAGTTAGCTGCCGACAGCACCTGGACTCTCGTAAAAAGACCGGCCCCCTTCACCGCCAGCTTGTATCCTTTGGCATCATTGGTCCCGATCGCTACATTATCGGCAGAATCATATGCCGTGTTTGCACCACCATTGAACAGCCAGCGGCCACCACTGCCACTGCCCACCGAGTTCCAGGTGCTTCCATTGTAATACTGGAACAAGCTGCTGTCTGTATTGTACAATAAAAGCCCGTTCTGCAGGACCCCGGAAGCAATCGCATTCCGCTGCACACTCGTCAGTCTCGGAAGCAACACACCACCACCACTGTACACCCGCATAGTCGTATGATTCGTAGTATCCTTAACTCCGATAGTAACATTCCCATCTTTTGAAATGCTCATCCGTTCCAGGTTATTGGTACGGAACGACAGCCGGTTTGTATCCACAGTACCCACAAAATTACTGTCCCCTCCAGTCGCAATATTCCCCGTAGTAGACCAGAAATAGTTCAGGGACTCAATGGCTATATTCACAGTCGCCGTATTGATTGCCCCGGCGCTGTCCGTTGCTTTTACCGTTATCTGATAACTCCCAGGATCGGGATTGTTCCAGGTAAAATTGTAAGGAGTATTGTCTACCTCGCCTATCTTGACCGTGTCGGCATAGAATTCTACTTTAGAGATCGTAGCCCCGACTTCCGTCGCAGTAGCCTTTATGACTACATTGCTCCCTTCACCCAGTTTAGTGCCATTGGCCGGCGTCGTGATAGTGACTGCCGGGGCGCCGACTCCGGCACTCCCCGGATAGATCTGTAATCCGGATATCATCGGATATGCATCGCTGGCGTTCCCATTGATATAAACATTGATAATACCATTGACATCCGGCTGCACATGCAGAAAGGTCACGCCCTGTAAATAGTTGCCCCAGCAATCCAGCAACTGAGTACCAAAGACCGTAGTCCCCGAAACAGTGTATTGTGTAGAACCGGAATTGAACCGGCTGCTGCCTGATATCCGGATAATATAGGTGCTGTCCTTATTCAATCCGCTTAATTGCAGTTGAGGAACCGCACTATTATATAGAGCCAGATTGTAATTGGGACCATTGTTCTGATTCCAGTGATTGCTCATCACAGCAGGAGGGAAAAAGCCACCGGCAGTGGTATTACCATTGCCATCCACTGTGCAGGAACTACCATTAGCACTCCAGTTCGACGTAGAGATAGAGCTTACAGTTAGTCCGCCCGCTGTAGCCGTACGCACCAATATAGATGGATCGCCGTGAACATTTGTCCAACCGGCAACCGTGGTGGAATTATTGGAGAAATTAAAGCTGGCTATCTGCGCCTTCAGCTTCCCCGCAAAACCAAACGATAGCACTGCAAAAATGAACAATACTCTTTTCATAAATTATAATTTCAAAGCCCTTTAATTATTATAGTCAGGGCAATAAAGCCCCTTCCCGGCAACCCAATAGCCGCTCAGGTCAAAAACCCATATCCATCGATAGACAACAGCTACCGCTGAGACATCAATAGCAAACCGAATTTGTTGGAAAAGAAAGGCGAATACAGAATTAATCGTCCGCCTCTTTTGGTGTGCAAAGGATTACACATCCGGATAGAGTGTGAGTACATGAAAGTTTCAGGTTTAGAGTTGGGTATATATGGTTAAGGCGGGACGGGATTATCAGGGACGAAATAAAAGAAAGTAAACGAATCCACCTAAAAAAATGTTAAATGTTTTTTCTCTTACATCGTAAGTGTTTTTAATCAAACGAGTTAAGGGAATAATAAAGTTCGCTTCGTTAAATTGTCCGTTTTCCGATCACCTCGCAGCAACTTTTTACCTGAAAAATGAGCAGCTGGTCCACCCTTTGTCTTGTATCTGACCTGATTATCATCACTGCCATTCCTCTAACTTTAATCGCACAAATAATTCAAAGCAATGCAAAACACGGATTCACATCCACATATGATGCGAAAAAAATAGTACATTAGACTCCCCACAGTTCACAACAATAAAACCTCATATGAAAAAAGAAGATATCAAACAGGAAGTATTCGATCTCTATGACGATTACGCCCACAACAGACTCAACAGACGCGACTTCATGGAGAAACTCTCCGTATATGCAGTAGGAAGCCTGACAGTACCCGCCCTGCTGAGCTTTCTGATGCCCGACTACAAAAATCATATCCAGGTAAAACACGACGACCCCCGTCTAAAGTCCGAGTATATCAATTACAACTCTCCCAAAGGTGGGGGAACGATAAAAGCATTACTCTCCCAGCCTGCCGCCAAATCAAAAAAACTGGGTGGCATCGTCGTCGTTCACGAAAACCGGGGACTGAATCCCTATATCGAAGACGTCGCCAGACGCGCAGCATTGGCCGGATTCATATCCATAGCTCCCGATGCCCTGACTCCTCTTGGCGGCTATCCCGGCGACGATGACAAAGGCCGCGAAATGCAAAGCAAACGGGATAAAACCGAAATGCTGGAAAATTTTATAGACGCGTTTGAATACCTGAAACAACACCCCGATTGCAACGGGAAAATAGGAGTAGTAGGTTTTTGCTTTGGCGGCGGCATCGCCAATATGATGGCAGTCCGGCTCCCGGATCTCGCCGCAGCCGTTCCCTTCTACGGAGCCCAACCCGCAAAAGACCTCGTTCCCCGGATAAAAGCACCCCTTCTCCTGCATTATGCAGGCCTCGATACCCATGTCAATGAAGGATGGCCGGCATACGAAGCAGCCTTAAAAGAAAACCACAAGGACTACACAGCTTATATATACCCCGGCGTAAACCACGGCTTTCACAACGACACAACACCCCGTTACGACAAGGCCGCAGCAGAGCTGGCCTGGCAACGGACCATCGAATTCTTTACCGCTAAATTGACATAATACCTTTACAACATCGCGATAAACCGGCTCAGCTCTTCTTCCCTTTGCCTTAACCAAAAAAGGATCATCTCTGCAAATCAGCTTTTTCCCGTCACGTTCTGATAGTGTAAAATGACAACACCCGACTTCAATTGCCTGCTGCCGGCAAATTTCAACGGCTGCCTGCCCTCCAGGCTGATCTGGTCAAATAACCGCACCTTACCACCACCGGCGATCAGGGGCTGTATCGAAAAATAATATTCATCCACCAGGCCCAGTTTGGTTAACATCCCAACGAGCCCCGGGCTGCCAATGGTTAGCAGCCCCTTACGACCTGACGTCTTGAACTGGTCGAGAACATCCCGCTCGACCTCTCTTACAATATCGGTATTGGCCCAGGTCGTATCACTGAGCTTCGAAGAGAACACATATTTAGGTATTGCCGTGAGCGCTTTTGCCATACGTACCTGCGACTCCGGCGCACTGTCTTTTTCAAGTATCGCCGGCCAGATCTGCTGAAATAGCTCAAAACTGTTTCGGCCGAACCCCACCGTCTGTGTTTCTGCCAGTATCCCGTGAACAAATTCATGAAACTCTGCATCGGCATTGACATACTGACTGTCAACAAAGCCGTCAGGTGTGCTGTTGATTAAACTGATTATTTTTCCCATGAAACAAAATTAGCCCTTGCTTACCACCCGGAGGGGGTGTACATTTAACAACTTAAGGGGTTGTTTGTGCAATAGGTCCATCGTACCTTGTAGGGATGAAACCGAGCATGAAACAAGTGACGTTTTTAATGGCAAACGGCCTGCTGAAACCCAGCTGCCTCTTCGGAGCCATCGAAGTGTTAGAAAAAGCCAATGAGTTTTATATCAATAAGGGACAGCCCCCCTTTTATGATATCCAGCTCGCCGGTGTGAACCTGCAGCAGCGCTTGCTGAACACCTCCTTTGTGCTCCAGGGCATGAAAGATATACAGGCGATCAAAAAAACCGATGTCATCATTATCCCAAGTTTTGATAGCCCTGATGATTTCGCGATCAACGCCAGTCGGGACGCGCTCGACTGGGTGACCCGACAATACAAGGAAGGCGCAGAGGTCGCCAGCTTATGCACCGGATCATTTCTACTGGCAGCCACCGGTCTTTTAAAAGGACAGCCCTGCTCTACTCATTGGAAGGCCGAACCCGCATTCCGCAGCCTGTTCCCGGAATTGAATTTGGCTACAAACAAGATCATTACAGATCACAAAGGACTTTATACCGCAGGCGGTGCCACGTCCAGCCTGAACCTCATGCTTTACCTCATCGGGAAATACAATGGCCGTGAGACCGCCCTTTATTGCGCCAAGGTCTTGCAGATCGACATCGAACGAAACAGTCAATCCCCTTTTATTGTATTTGAAGGCATGAAAGAGCATCCGGACGAAGAGATCAGAGGCATCCAGGATTTTATCGAAAACAATATCGGAGAAAAATTGACGGTTGATTTCCTGGCCGATAAATGCGCTATGCACCGGATCAATTTTTCACGTCGGTTCAAAAGGGCTACCACGATCTCTCCGGTGGATTATATCCAGCGCGTCAAAATAGAGGCGGCAAAAAGAAGTCTGGAAGGTGGTCGGAAAAATATCAACGAGGTCATGTACGCCGTGGGATACACTGACGTAAAAGCCTTTCGAACCATCTTTAAGAAGATCGCAGGTATCACCCCGCTGGAATACCGGAACAAGTTCAGTCACGCCTGATCAGAATATTAACAGTTTTTACCTATTTTTGGCAGGCACCAGCGTCAACAACCAGGCATGTCAGGCATTCAAATCTATTCCACTGAGTATAAAACCCAGCCCTCGCCGGAAAGCTTTCAAAAGCTACTAAAAAAATTGCCTCTTGATTTTCAACAAAAAATAGGGAAGTATAAAAGATGGCAGGACGCCTGTGGAAGCCTGTATGGCAAATTTCTCTTACAGATAATGCTGAAAGAATGCGGTTTCCCCGCAGATCTGGAAAACTTGCGATATAGTAAGTATCAAAAACCCTACCTGGAAGACGGCCCCCCATTCAATATTTCACATTCGGCCAACAGAGTAGCCTGTGTAATGGGAAGGGATGGCAGGGTCGGCATAGACCTCGAGGAGATTCGGGAGATGCCTTTTGCAGATTTTCAATCCCAGTTCTCCGGGGAGGAGTGGGCGGCCATTCAGGGAGCCGTTGATCCGACCAACGCGTTCTATGCATATTGGACGGCAAAAGAAAGTATCATAAAAGCAGACGGCAGAGGTTTGCAGATTCCCCTGGATCAACTTCATATCGACAATAGCGGAACCATCCTCTTTGACGGCAACACCTGGAATTTGCGCCGCCTTGACTGGTACAACGATTATTGTTGTCACATCGCTTTCGAAGAAGGTGAAGAGACAGAAACAACTATTCATCACAAAGAGATCACCCCCGACGAGATAGCCGGTCTATTCGCTTAAATTACAGGAATGAATACCGACAAGGCCCAGGGCAAAAAAAACATCCTCATCCTCAGCAACGAGAGCAGCATCAGCGGCGCAGAGATCAGCCTCTTGTCCCTGGCTACCCGCCTTTCGCGTGAAAAATACAGCCTTATCTTCATTCTGCCCGGAGAAGGCCAGATGTATAACCAATTGATCAGCGATCACCGCGTGGTTCTCTACCCCTTAAAAAAAATAAAACGCCACAACACCAGCATCCTTCGGACCGCCGCCAACATCTTCAGTACAGGATGGAAGATCGCCGCATTCGCCCGCAAAGAAAAGATCGATATCGTCTACTCCAATACCATACAGGCACAGCTCTATGGCATCGTCGTCAGACTACTCACTTTCAAAAAGGTTATCTGGCACGTCCGCGACAGGAACCCAAACAGATTTATCTCCCGTTGCTGCGCCGCCGCAAGCAACCGCATCCTCTGCATCTCCAAATTTATCTATGATCAGACACCAGGAGGCACAAAAAGATCATTACTCTACAACGGCATCGACACCACCAGCTGGTCGCCGTTGCCAAAAGCCCCCACCCTGCCAGGATTACCCGTCCTGCCCGCCGGCACCCTCCTCGTGGGACAGGTTGGACAGCTCATCCCCTGGAAAAGACCCGACGACCTGATCCGGGCAGCCGCAATAGTGGCCCGTTTATCCTTGCCGGTTCATTTCGTAATATTGGGAGATGACATGACCTATGATCATGCCGCTTATATCGAAGACCTCAAAAAACGCATACGCACCGAAGGCCTCACCGACCACATCACATTCACAGGGTTCAGGGCAAATATCCGCGATTATATCAATCAATTGGATATCCTGGTACATTGCGCCGAAGACGAACCCCTGGGCAGGGTCGTACTGGAAGCAATGGCCCTGGAAAAACCAGTCATAGCATACCGCTCGGGCGGATGCGCGGAGATAATCACCGACGACGTCAACGGCATCCTCGTACCACCACGTTCCATCGATGCCCTCAGCGCCGCCATTGTCAAACTATTACAGGACAAAGAAAAAAGAGCCACCCTTGGCAAGCAGGCCCGCCAGGAAGTCATCAAAAAATTCTCCCTCTCCGCCAGCATAGCCGCATTCGAGAAAGTCGCCGACACCCTCTAAACGGCCGGCTCCCTAAAGTCGCCGACACCCTCTAAACGGCCGGCTCCCTAAAGCCGCCGACACCCTCTAAACAGCCCGCTCCCTAAAGTCGCCGACACCCTCTAAAACACCAACCTCAAAACTCCCAAAAACTCACGCCGCCAGATAAAGCTCCTCATGCCTGCTAACAAACGTCTTAAACGACAAACACCTCTCCGCAATCAAATACCCCTTCCTCCCCATCTCACTCCCCAGCTGCTCATTCTTTATCAAATGCCCGATCTTAGCAGCGATCAACCGATAATCCCGGCAAGCCACCAGGTACCCATTCTCATTATCCTGTATAATATCCCCATAGTCGAGATCAGTAGCTATCACCGGCTTCTTAAACCACATCGCCTCCAACAGCACATACGGCAACCCCTCCCATAACGAAGTGCTCACATAGATGTCGATGACAGAGAACATCTGCGCAATGTCCTCCCTAAAACCCGCAATAATGACCTTCTCCGTCAGCCCCAGCCGATATATAAGTGCCTTCAGTTCATCCATCAATTCCCCATCCCCGACAATAAGAAACACAGCGTTCGAATACACTTTCGTCGTCTCAGCCGCCGCATAGATAAAAGTCTCCCAATCCTTTTGCACCGCCAGCCTTCCAACCGCCCCCACAACAATGGCATTTTCCCCAATGCCAAGCTGAGCCCGGATGGCAGACCGACCCGCAACCTGGCTGGAAGGAGAACTATAGTCGTCAAAATTAATGGCATTGTTGATGCTCTTCAGCATACCCGGCCCCGCAATACCATGCCGGAGCGCACTGTTCTTCTCACCGTTGGAGACGACGATATGATGCGTAAAGACACTCATCAGCCTTTCGATACCCGCAAACAGCCATTTCCTGATCCCCTTCTTGCTCTGGAAATAAAAACAATGCGGAGTATAGACTATCGTCTTCACCCCCGATAGCCAGGCAGCCAGCCGGAACAGGATCCCAGCCTTGGAACTATGCGCATGCACAACATCATATCGGTTGGCACGGAGATGATGAAAGATGGCCAGCATCGCCTGAAGGTCCTGCCATGGCCGGATCTCTCTTCCCATCGGCAACAGGAAAACCCTCGCACCGGCCCTTCGCATTTTCTCTATCGCACTATGCACCCGCGGGCTACGCTTTTCAGAAAGTATCACCGTTATCTCGAACAGATTCCTGTCCAGTTTAAGCACCAGGTATAACAGGTGCTTCAACGCGCCGGCATCAGCCGCTTCGAGTCCATAGAGGACCCGGCACTTTTTGTCCATAAACTTTGCTTTATTGTGAGAGAATAGGTATCAGCAACGGATCTCGAAAAGATCCGCCAGCCGATGCGTGCAGTGATCGATATTGAACCTTTCCTTGACAAGCTTGCGACCCGAAAGTTGCAGATAATTATAAAGGAAGGTATCCGTAGACAGCTTAATGACAGCCTCAGCAATGCTGACCGAATCCCTTTCCGCGATGATCAATCCCGTCTGTCCATGCAGGACCAGCTCCGGAATGGCCGAAGTAGCCGTAGCGATCACCGGAAGCCCGACAGCAAGAGATTCAACCAGCACATTCGGAAGACCATCCCGGTCACCATCGGCCGCGACGACCGAAGGAAGAATAAAAATATCGGATTCGCCATAAAAAGCCCGCAGCGAATCCTGCCCCATGGCTCCGCATAAAGTAACCCTGCTGCCCAGCCCATACGCCTGGATATAGGAGTTGAACGTTTCGAACAACGGACCATCACCTACAATAGAGAGGCGAACGTCATAATTGCTTTTCGTCAGCTCCCGCATAGCCCGCAACAGATAGATGATCCCCTTCTTCTCCACCAGCCGGGCAGCCGTAAGCAGCCGGATCGGCTTATGCCGGGCACTATCCTCCCTAAGACTTTTTTGCTGCCAGAGCCGGCAGTCGATACCATGATAAATATGAATGACCTTCGCACTTTCCTCCCCCTTGATCATATTATCCAGGTATGTTTTATTGGACGCCGTACAGGTGACGATAAATTTCAGGTGCTGCAACATCACCGCCAGCTTTGCAGGTGACGTAGTATAGATGTCCTGCGCATGCGCGCTCGCGCTAAAAGGAATACCCGCCAACCCGGATATGATCATGGCAATACGCGCAGGCAGCGAAAGAAAATGAGCATGGATATGCGTAACCCCCGTCCCACGCAGCCGGAAAAGAAAATACACGGCGATAGAAAAATCCTTAAATGCCTTCAGCGCCTTCCTGAATGACCCGGCCTCACGGATCAGCTGCCCGAGAACAGCAAAATACCGCGACCGGAACGAAAAAAGGACATAGGCATGCGCAAGGAACACTGCCGCAAAACGCTCATAATAGATCACCCCTACCTCAGACGCTCCCGGCACATCCTTCAGAGGAGCAGCCCGCCGGATAGAGAGGGTCCTGATGCCAACCCCTTTTGCCTTCAGCGTGAGGATCTCATTGAGAATAAAGTATTCCGATCTGGAGGGGAACTCTCCCAGTATATAGGCGATCATCGGTTAAATTTGAGGTTGAGAGAAAAAGAGCTCTTCCTGAACTTTAATAAACTAAGAGAAATAATATAAGTGGCAGCGCCCAGCAGGGCGCCGGCAATAAGATAAAAAGCCTGTTTGATAAGAGAATGCCCCGGATAAGATGGCATCATTTGCCGGACAGCTATCAGCCCGGTCACCGCGACACCAGTGGCAAAGATCAGCTTGTAGAGATACTGCCCGACAGAACCATAATTGATCACCATTTTGGCCTTTAGCCGAAACAGCAGAAATAGCACCTTTATACCCTTCGAAAGCACCAGCGCCAGGGCAATACCGAGATACCCGATCTTCCCAATAAGAAACCAGGTGAGCCCCATATTGAGCATGACACAGACGATACCCGTAAACACCGGCGTCCGCGTGTCCTCATGAGAAAAATAAAAGACGACCAGTATCGTCTCGATGGCAAAAAAGAGCATCCCTATCGCATAAATAGCCACCGCTCCACCCGTAAGAGCAGTCGAATATTCGTTAAAGGCGCCCCGCTTAAAAAAAAGCCCGACGATCTCCTCGGAAAAGACAAAAAAGAAACCGGACAAAGGCAGGAAAACAACCAGGATCAGCGTAAGATTCCTGGAGAACAGCTTATTCAGCTGCTCTTTCTTTCTGCCATTCGCCAATTCTGAAAAATAGGGGAAAAGCACCGTACTGAGAATGTATGGAAATACCAGCACCGGCAGCTCCACAACCTTTTTGGCATAACTTAGCGCGGCGATAGACCCATCCGGCAGATAGGAAGCAAATAAATTATCGACCAGGCTGCCGGTCTGCGCAAAACTAACACCAATAAGCAACGGCCAGGAGAGCTTCCAGGTGTCTTTAAGGATAGCAGGCTGGGGCTGCACTTTCTGATAGGGATATACTTTCAGCAACGCAACCGTCTGAAAGACGAGCTTCACCACAGCCGCGACCAGGATGCTCAGGACCACCGCATAGATTCCCAGGTGACGACCCAAAACCACCAGCATTACCACGATGATCAATTTAAACACAAGCTCGGCGCCGGCAGGCCATACAAATTTCTTAAGGGCATTAAGAGCAACGCTCATCAGGGCAGACAAAGAAAGAAAGATACAAGCCGGAAAAGCAAAGCGGATCATCTTTGCCGCCAGCGCCGACTTGGCCACGCTAAGCCCCGGCGCCAGAAGATGCACCGTTTTCGACGGATAAAGACAGACCACCAGGGAAAGTACCAGGGTCCCGATCCCGATGAGTCGCCCAACAGCGCTCAACAGCCCCCATGCCCCCTTTCGGTCCTGCTCAGTCACCGCCTTCAAAAAACGGGGCAGGAAAGCCGGTTCGATGATCTCCCTACAGAAAATAAAGACACTGAGGATTACCGTCAGGATGATACTATACACGTCAACCGTATAACCCGTACCAAAATAATATGCGAGAATGATCTTTTCAGCATAACCCAGCATACGCACACCTATCGTGACCACCGCGATAAGCAGCGAAGCTCTGGCAATAGGATTGGCGAGAAGTTTTTCCCTAACAAACGGTATCATGATTATCGGTTAAATGTCAGTGTATTGAAATTGTTCGGCTTGTAAGCGTCAGGAATATACTTGCGGCTGAGTTCGTCAAATAATTTTTCGGCAGTGATCCGGAAGCCGAGCTCGTTGAGATGGTCGTCCAGCTCATGCTGATATTTTTTATCATCAAGCGGGAGTTCGAGAGAGAGATAGGGAAAATTGATATACCCGCCATTACGGATCCGGTCACTCATCTCGTTATTCCCATATTCGAACGCTATAAGCTTACATCCCGTCTTATTCATCTCGCACGACATATCATTAAGGAAATGGATACTTTCCTCCACGGTCAGACTCTTGTCCTCATAATTCTCCCAGCTTTGCGTTGAATTGGTGGAATAGTCGCTCCAGCGGTCCCATATACTTCCCCATTGGTTATCCGGTTGGTCACGGGTCAGATAACGCAGGTAATAGGAAAGTTCAAACATATCCGTGATAAAACGATTCTCTTTCAGCCAGTCGACCTTCCGCATGGCCGTCCTCTCGGAGGCAAGTCTTTCTTCGACAGTGCTGCCGGTGAAAAGCATCGAATACCCTTTATACGTTTCCCGCAAATAGTTCGTACGACGGATGGGAAAAGGGCGCTCAAACAACGCAAGGTTGGCATGAAAACGAACAGTCGCCTCCCTCAGCAGGTTAATATCCTGCCATTCCCGCATGGAGCCCGAAATACCGCAATTGATGACTTCCACTTTATACCCTCTTTCGGCAAACAGCCTGCTGAGCAGCTCAGGATAAGATTCCTTTTGTTTGGCCCAAATACCTTCCACAATGGATGAACCGCCAACAAGAATGCGAAAGATACTGTCCGGATGATCAGCCGAAAAATCGGGACCATAATATCCAAAATTGTTCAGCTTGTAGCTCTTTTCTATACTTGGACGACGTATATTCCCTTCAATATTGGGGATGCCCCTGTACCCGTATACGCTGTCCGGTGCATAGATAAGAGGATAATGATGAATGATCACATGCTCATGCATCACAACCCTCAGGTAAACTTCCGATCCGATAAATAAAAGAAATGCAGCAAAAGTGATATACTTCGATATCTTCAGCAACCAGTTGAACATAGCCAGTTTTTATTCGGTTAATTGATATAGGGAACACCGGGTTTGATATAATAGTGCCCGACATGTCCCTTACGGATGTCGACAATAAGAAAATCAGGATCAGTACTAAAGGGGCCACGCTTAACCCCGAGGTAATAAGCCAGCCTGTATCCAAGGCTATCGTCAAATACTCTGACCGGCTTACCCAACAGAGCTTTTACACCCGCGGCGTCTTTTGATTCCAGCAGACGCCTGCGCATAAGATCGTCTACCAGCTCTGCTCTTTTCTCCGGATCAGCCTTCCACCGCTCTTCGGTGAAAGCCGCATGACGGGGATGACGCGCGATCAGAAGATACCCCCCGAGACCCGAAAAGAATAATACCAGCGTAAGGATGAACACATGCCCCAGGTAAAAAACATCAAGGATACGCAACCTGCGCTTTCCATACACACAGAACCTGTATACGATAAATGCCGCAACTACGGCGCAGCCAGATAATACAGGAATAGTACTGTTGATCATAAAGCTTCTTTTTTAGTCGGATTGGCGGCAGCAAGGACGGCCTGCTTCGGTCCAAACCGCTCGGGTATATAATTTGCTTTCAGCTCTTCAAAAAGATGTTGGGCGATTGTATTGTATCCAAGCTCGCTTGGATGACAGTCATGTTCAAGCGAATACCCCTTCTTATCCAGCGGTACATGGAGAGAAATAAAAGGGCAATCAATTAATTCAGGATGTTCATGGAACCGCTTCCCAAGCCAGGTATCCCCGTATTCAAACAACGCAAACCCCGTATTATGCAGCTCGGAATGCAGCCCCTCCACCATTTTCACACTTTCCTCATAGCTATAGGTGGTAATGGACGAAAAATACATCCAGTTGTCACAGCAGTTCTTTGCATAGGTCATACAGGTGTGAACCAGGTTACCGGATGTATCCAGGCTCGCCCGGGTCCAGGAACGAAAACAATACGAAAGATCATAGATATCGGTGACCAGCTTATGTTCACCAAGGATATCCACCTTTGTTTGGGCCGCCCATTTCGAATGTGCACGTTCGGCACTGTTATCACCCGTAAATGTGATGGAATAGCCTTTATAGAAGTCCCGGAAACAATAGACATTGTTGATGGGCAAAGCCGATTCCAGCAGGACAAGATTGGGGTGGTAAATAGCCGACATCTCTTTGACCAGCGCCATATTCAGGATGTCACGGGATGAGCCCGAGAGACCACAGTTGATGACCTCCACCTTATACCCGTTCTTTTTGAACAGGTCGTTGACGATGGCAGGAAAAGATTGTTTGTTATTTCCCCAGATACCCTCCACATAGGACGAGCCAAAGACCATAACCCGAAAGATGCTGTCCGGATGCTCCGGATAGAAGTCAGGGCCAAAAAAACCATGATTATTCAGCACAAAAGATTTCTCGATGCTCGGACGTTTGATATAACCCTTTTGATAGGGAATACCTCTATACCCTACGACGCTGTCAGAGGCGTAAACAAGAGGATACTTTGTCAGCCTCAGATTGTCCGCCTTATAGATCCGGAGATAGACCTCGCAACCGATATACCCGACCAGGAGAGAGAAGGTGAGGTATTTACTGATATGTAATAGTTTATTTCGCATGTTATATTTTTTTTATTGTACATCGACTATGCCTGGGATAACGTAGTAATCGGTAACCTTCCCTTTCGTAATTTCCACGAATAAAAAAGTAGGGTCCAGCTCGAACACCCCTTTGCGAAAACCGGTATAAAATTCAAGTGCCGCCCTCGTGTCGTCCCGGATGATCCGGACCGGAGCCCCCAGCATAGCAATCACCGTATTCGTATCCTTCGATTCAAGCAGCTTCCTGTCGACCAGGTCGTCAAGCATGTCGATCCTCTTTTCCCGGTTGGCATGCCAGCGCCCGGCATCAAAAGCCAGCTTTTTCTCCCGGAAGGAAGTCGAAAGAAAGGCAAACGAATAGGTAACATAAAAGACGAGGGTCAATACGGCAACATGCCCCAGCCAAAAGATATCTTTCAGCTTTAATCTTCTGTCCCGGGGTATAAAGACGCGGCGAACGATTATCAGCGACAATAGGACGAACAGGACAAGCATGATCCTCCCGTTGATCAGTAGAGCATGAAAAGTCATAAAAGTTGGTTTTATTGTGTTAGATTATTGTATACTTCCAGTGTTTGCCATGCGGTGTTCTCCCAGGTAAAAGTCTTTACCCTTTCCAGTCCGTACCGGATGTTCCTGGCCCTGAGGACCTCATCGCTGAGACATTTCAGCATACCGGCAGCAATGTCGGGTACACTGGTCGGATCAACCTGCGGAAAAATATTTCCCGCGATCTCAGGCAGCGCGCCCCTGTCAGAGATCAGCACAGGCGTGCCGCAAGCCATGGCTTCCAGTACAGGCAGCCCAAAACCCTCATACAGGGAAGGAAAGGCAAACAGCGCCGCCATCGAGTAGATCGCAGGCAGATCATCTCTGTCCACATAACCTGTCGTGACGATATCGGATGCATCACCCGACTTCTCCAGTCGCTTGTGGATCGGCTCACTTTTCCATCCGTCCTGACCAACGATCAGCAGCTTATGAGGAATGGCATTCTTCTTCTTCAAAAGAAGGAATGCATCGATAAGCCTGACAAGATTCTTTTTCGGTTCCAGGTTGCCTACAAACAGGATATACTGCTGGGGAATATGATATTTGTTCCGGACCCTTTCCAGGATTGGCCTGTCAACGATCTTTTTGAATGAGCCATCCACCCCATGATAGACGACGTCTATCTTTTCGGGATCGATCTTGAATCGACGCAGGATGTCCTCTTTTACCGTATACGAAACAGCGATTATCCGGTCAGCCCTTTTTATCGATCGGGGAAGACAGAGCCTGAAATACAGGGCATTCCCGTTCTTGCAATATTGCGGATAATCCAGGGCGATCAGGTCATGAACGGTGAGAACATTCGGAGTCTTCAGGAACCAGGGTAGGATATAACCGGTAGCGTGATAGAGTTGCGCCTTTTCTTTCCGGAGCAGCCCGGGCAGACGGAAATGTTCATAGAAGATCCGCTCGAGCCGCCTGGCGGCAGGGAACAGCGTTTTGCGGGAACGGACGAACTGTCTGTCCTCGAACTGCCCCGGATAATCCGCAGGCAGCAATACTTCCAGCTCCTGAAGGGGGGAATCGATCTTTGCCAGCGACAGTAATAAGTTTTCGGTCGAAAATTGAACACCACTGAACCGGCTGTTCAGAAGCAGGGCATTTATCAGGATTTTCATCGTTGTTTATTGTACGAGGGCGGGTGAATAGTGAACTGTCTTTGCCTCCTTCACCAGCGCTTTAGCCAGTGTCGCGGTCGAGTCTATCAACGCCATCCCTCTGATGCGGTTGCCGGTGAGAGAAAGAGTGAGTGAAAATTCGGTACAGCCAAGGATAATGGCATCCGTACCTTCCGCTTTAAAATATTCCCAGGTCCTGTCAAGCAGGAGTTTTACTTCATCGGTGATATGACCACAACGGGCCTTGATCCCAAACTCAGGATCATATACCATGCGGTGGATCGTATTGTTTTGAAAAGCCGGACGGGGTTGGATGACCTCATATCCTCTTGCTTCGAGCAGACGCCGATATAGCCCCGTTCTGCAAGTGCCATTGGTAGCCATCAATCCTATACGCCGGGCGCCACTATGCTGTTCCCTGATGGCCCGAACGGTTTCCATCGGCATATGGATCATTTTTACCCCGCTGTCTGCCTGGTAAAGCTCCTCTTCTATTACCCCAAATATTTCGGGAGCATGAGCAGTATTGCAGGCCATCCCGACAATCTCAGCGCCTGCAGATTCCAGCATCCTGATGACCTTTACGATCTGGAAAGCGGGGTTGACAGCTGTCTTTCCTTCCAGGAAAAGCGTCCGGTCCACAATCTCTCCCGGAAAGGACATCAATATGGCGGACAAGTGATCCTGGTCAGCAGTGGCACTGCTGTGGCGGAGTACTTCGTTGAACAACGCGGCGCCCGCATGAGGCCCCATTCCCCCGACTATGCCGATGATCTTTTCATTGCGCAGGTTTTGTTTCATGCTTGCAGGTTTTAAAATTATTCAGACATCGATACCAGGACCTTTCTTTCGCCGGTATAGGAGTTTCTGCCGTGGCTGACCAGCTCGTTATCCACGATCAGCAGCTCGTCATGCTGCCATACCGGGCTCAGCGTTACCTCCGAAGTGGTATCGAGGATCTCCCGAACGGTTTCTTCGCTGATATCACGCCCGTCGCCGTACGTCACATAGATAGGAAAGTCGCCGGGAGAGTCATAGATCGCCAGCAACCCTTCATAGACCTCCTTGTCCAGGTGACAGGGATGGAACTGGTCTACCTGGTTGAACCAGGCCCTTGCCTTGCTTTGCCGGTGCTCGATGATACCCTTGCTGGATTGAACCAGCCGCAGGTGACCATTCTTTTTCCATTCGTACCGGATGCCGTAAGACTGGCAATATTCTTCCAGCTGGATCTTATCCCCCGTCTCAAAAGTGTCCTGCCACGATGGCCCCATACCACGACCTCCATGGAGATTCCGGATATAGGTGATGCCGCGCTTTTGTATATCTTCGGTGATATCGCTTTTCATTTTCGCCAGTATCGCCCGGCTGTCTGCCAGCAAGGTCTCACCACCGGAGGCAGCAGGCTGCAGACAGCTGAAGAAAAGCTTGTTCGGCCATTTGGCAGAGTAAGACAATTCATTGTGCATCGTTATACGGGCCGTCTTGTCATACTCGGTAGAAGTATAGATCGTACCCGACAACTTTGTTCTCGGGGAGTTGCCATCGATATAGTTGAGGAACTTCTCGGAGATCTTTTCTACGATGTCCTGGAAGGTCTCAAGGGTCCTTATCCGGACACCCCTGAATTTGATGGCGCCATAAACCCCCAGCTTTTCTTCCACTTCATCCCTGTTGGCATTGAACCAGGACGTAAAGCGGGCCGCATCCCAGTCCGGAAGCTCTATCAGCAGCAGGGTGGTAAACCCATTGGATAGTGTTGTTTCCTTCATGATCATTAATTTTTGGTGTGAATATTTATTTTCGCAGCCACCTGCCGGGCGCAATTCTCGATATCCCAATCGATCGGAAAAAAATTAAAATTCAGCTCTTTGGCCTTCAGCAGATTTTGATAAGCCGTTTCATACTGACCCCTGTCCATCTGGATACGACCAAGGAAATAATACGGAACAGGCGAATCGGGAAAAATGCGATGATATTCCTCAAATACTCTTTTGGCCGATTCCGTCATCTGGGCGGAAAAAAGCATATACCCTATCTCATTAAAAGTAAGATCATCGAGCTTGCCGTCATTCTGAGCTTCCAGCTGCTTCATTTTCACCATCATTTCATCAGGACCGCTCTGGTTATAGACTTTCAGAAGATCACAGGCATGACTCGGATATTGCGCGATGGGATCAGTCGCAAACTTTGCGGCGATGGGCAGACCGATCGTGATCTCGTTCATCCGCTTCGCAATGAGACTGCCTCGATCACTGTTGGTAAAATATACTATACCGCATTTTTTCACGGGCGAATAACAAATAAATGATCTGAACCCATCGTTGCTACCACCGTGAAAAATGATCGTGTCCCCGTCGTTATAAAGAGCCTCGTAGCCCGTGCCATAATAATAAGAAGGCGTATTGTCGATCTTTATCACTGGGGAATAAATGACATGCGCTTCCGTGTCGGAGATATATTTCCCGTTGAACATATTGATGACGAGATTAGCGTAATCCCTGGCCGTAACATGGCCGCCTGATGCAGGAACAGGTACGTCATTCTTCCATTTATTATAGGACTTGCCAAAGCTGTTATAGCCGATGGCTATATCTTTCGGGTAGGTCCCGCCTTTCGTATAATGCGTCACGGCAGTTTTCAGCCGGAGCGGCTTTAGCACCCTTTCTTCTATATAGTCTGCATAGGATTGGTGCAGAATGCCTTCGATGACCTTGGCCAGGTATTGGTATCCTTCCCCGGAGTAGACGAACTGTGTCCCCGGATCGCTCAGTATCTCCAGCGTGTCAGGGTTATTGAACCGCTGCCAGTTCTCGATACCGGAAGAATGACTGAGGATCATCCTCGGCGTGATCTTTTTGTACCGGGGATCATGCTCCAGCCTCGGCTCGGGCAGATACTGGTACATCGGCTTATCAAGGTTCAGCTTCCCTTCTTCCACAAGCTGATGCGCCACAAAGACAAGAAAACTCTTTGTCAGAGAGGCCGCTTCAAAAACCGTTTTTTTATCGACCTTTGTTTTATAGTCCAGCTCGCGATAGCCATAGGTCTTAAAATAAAGCACCTTTTTGTCATTGAAGATCGCCAGGGACATACCCGGTACTCCCGTGGCATCTAACATCGTTTTTATTTCGTTATCGAGGGAATCGGTATTAATTTTCCTGTCGTTAACCTTTATAGAACGTTGTGCGGTGGCAGTGAATCCCACTAAGAGCATCAGCCCGATGTGAAGATATTTCATAAATAAAATTTGTTGGTGATGTATATAAATTTTGAAAGGACAGGTTATCCGATTGCCGTCAGCGCAAGCTCGGGACTATAGACCTCCAGCTGACCCTGGTTCATCTTCATCACCCTGTCAGCCACATCGAAGTAGTGGTCATCGTGGGTAATGGCAATTATCGTCTTGCCCGCTCTTTTCATTTCGGGAAGCAGCGTCCGGTAAAAGAAATTCCGATAAGAAGGATCCTGGTCCGCCGCCCATTCGTCAAAAAGATAGATAGGCGAATCCTCCAGGTAACACTGCAGGAGCGCCAGCCTTTTTCGTTGCCCTCCGGAGAGCTTGATCGTACTGTATTTGTTGTTTTCGATGGTTACTTTCTGATCGAGACCCAACAGCTTGAGATAACGTTGGATCTCCGCAGACCTGCCCGTGCAGTCGATATTATAGAGCTTTTCAAAAAGACAGAAAGGACTGAAGACCGCCGAGTAATACTCACTCAGACGCGACGCCCCGACCGCTACCCCGTTGACAAGTACACGTCCCTTATCCGGTTCATAAAGACCGGTGATCAGTTTCGCCAGCGTCGTCTTGCCGCTGCCATTACCCCCGATGATAAAAAGGATCTCGCCGCGACTAACCTCGAGATCGATAGGCCCGATAGCAAATCCCTGACTGTTGGCACTCCCATGCCGGTAGCTGACACCGCTGACCTCCAGCCGTTCAAAATGCCGGTCGACAGGGGCTGCTATAGCCTGCAGCTCCTGGTTCGCCGGTATTTCCTTCAGGAACTGCCGGATCCGCTGCCAGGCTATCTTCAGCTGTAACACAGCAGGCACCGAGCTGAGAATACTGTTGATCGGACCCATCAGGTATAATAGTACGATAATGAAACTCATGATGCGGGAGACCTGGATACCCGGAAAAGCCTTCGGGATAGCAAAGGCCACCGCACCAAGCAAAATGATCAGCAGGGATTCCCCGATAAGAGAGGCGTTTACAAAACGCGTCAGGGCCGTCGAGATCTTTATCCTGTACTGATTGGCCGCTTCCCCGATATCCTGTTTGTACTCCAGCTTTTTATTGCGGTGCAGACTCAGCTCCTTGAAGCCTTCGATCATACCGCTCGTAAGCCGTACAAAGTCATTGCGCGTATCCCGCGCCTGCTCGAAATATTTGTTGGTGCTCCGGCTGACAAAATAATAGATGGCAGACAGTGCGCCGATCAGCAAAAAAGTAAGCAGGGTCGCCCAGAACGCTATCGACGCCAGGTATAAGAAAGCCCCGGCAGCCGTGAATAAGCTCGTCATCAGCGTGACAATGGTATTGGTCGATTCCCCGATAGTGCCGACATCCTCATTCAGCGCCGTATAGATCCTGCCAATATCGATCTTTTCAAATTTCTGAAAAGAAGTGGCAAAGATCTTATCAAACATCCGCAGCCTGATCTCGTATACAACCCCCCTGCTGAATTTGATAAGACTCGTCTGGACAAACCGGCGGCCGAGAAAGTAAATGGAGAACATCAGCACATAGTAGAATACCAGGTATTTCATCGCGATGCCGCTATTCAGCGAAGAGCTGATCAGGATGATCAAAAGCATATTGGCGACACCCGAAACGATACTCATCAGGATGATGCGGGGTGCCACTTTTCTAAACTTGTCCGGCTGAGGATAATAGAGCGTAATAGAATAGATGGTATAGCTCAGCAGCAACGCAAACCCGATAAGCCCCACAGCCGTACCCAGCGTCATAGGCGACCAGACGATCGCCGCCGCCCAGGTAAACCCGCCCATTGCCCTCGGCAACAGATATAAGCCATATATAACCGGAACTATCGCAAGCAAAGCCGTAGCAAATTTCCCACCCCGACCGGTAGCCAATCGATCATAGGCCCTTTTTCCCTTCACGATGTCAACGACGATCGAAACCAGGAATCCAAGCAGAACAAGGATATATATGGACATTAAAATGGAGATCATCGACAGTGTGCGGTCCGCACCGTCATCTCCGTCAAATTCATTCACGACCACTTCACCCGATAACATCTTTAATACATTGTTGCCAATGACAGATGTAAAGGGACTATTGGAATTGGCCAGAACGACCACTCCGACCTTCGGGTTCGGGCGAAAACCAATATAAGCCGTATAGTTAGGGTTCAGCCCGCCATGTGATACCTGTCCCGTTCCATCCAGCGAAACATCCCAACCCATCGCATACGACGACATATTGTGAAGCGTGACGGTCTCATCCCTTTGCTGCGAAGCCTTTGCCAAACTATCTCCGCTCATTTGATATTGAAGCCAGACCGCCATATCCTCCGCATCCGAGATAACATACCCCGCCGCATTATTCCCCCTAAAGACAGGAGCCTGATACGCCCTGGGCCGGAAAAACCCCGTTTTATACCCCGTAGCCAACAGACTACTATCCTTCGGCACCCCGATAGTCGTGGCATTCAACCCCAGCGGCGACAAAACCTCTTCCTGCATATACTTCTCAAAAGACATATGCGTGACCGTCTCGATCACCATCGCCAGGATATCGTAGTTGATCGTGGCATATTCGTATCGCTTCCCCGGAGCCGCAGTCAGCACCTGCCCGTCAAGTTTCCTTATCGTTCTTTCCAAAGCATCCTTACTGCTATCCTGCGGGATGCCGGAAATAGTCGTCCAGGGAATCCCGCTGGTATGATGTAAAAGCTGACGAAGCGTGACCGCAACATCCTGCTGCCTGTAGACAAAATGCAGCCAGGGCAGATAGACCGAGACCGGGGCATCCAGTTTTATAAGCCCCCGTTGCCCGAGGCTAAGGACACCCAGCGCCGTATACGCCTTGCTACAGGAACCCAGCTGAAACAGCGTCGTAGAGCTGACCTTTTTTCCCGTTGCCAGATCGGCTACACCAAAGCTACGCACCACCGATCTTCCGCCTTCGTTGACAACAAGACTGAGACCTGGGATATGCGCCTCCTGCATCGTCTTTTCCACATACTGGAAGATTCTTCTGTCCAGCGTTGAATCACCCGCACGGGCCGGGGAAAGCAGGAAGCAGAATGCCGGAATGGCCAATAATATTGTTCGTGTTAGTCGCTGCATAATTTTTGTTTTAAGACTGACTTTTTTCCTTCGCCCAATTACAAACCGTGTCTGCAAGCCGCTGCTGAGCCCAAACCGGGGTGAATGTGTGGTCGGCATTTTTTACCAGACGATATTCAAGTGCATTGTTCTTCCGAAAAGGTTTCAGATGCGCAGCCAGTGAGTGATGATAAAGGTCCACATAGTGTGAGCCCTCACTGTAGATAAGCTGTACCGCAATGCCCCTGTCAAAGAGTTTTTCCCATTTGTCGATACCCGGATCGATAGGCCGGTGTTCCGTTTGCACAGGCTTACGCCGGCCCATCAGGCCTTTTAGTTTCCTCGTAACAGGACCGGCAATAATGCCGGGAATGGCCGCGAGATTCTTCCAGGAGATAGCCTTGCTCCTGCCGGAGAAGATCTTGATCCAGCGCCGGTAGTCAAGGAGATGCTTTTTGTAGTACCGGATATTACATTTCCGGGCAGCGACAGGCAGGATACGATCCAGAAGCTCCCTGCTCTGATAATACCCATCGACGAGGATAAGACCGGTTACACGATCGTCTTCCAGGCTGGCGCGAAAAGAGACTTCGGCAGCAGAGCAAAGACCATATAAAGCAAATTGCCTGATCCCCGTGATCTCCGTGATCTTGTCCATCGCCCAGCCGATCTCCGTGATATTGGCCCGGAGGGCATCCTGCACAGTGCCGGAAAGAGGACTGTCACCCATACCCGAGAAGTCAAACCGGAAGGCATGGATACCCGCTGACGCAAGCTGCCTCGCTATTTTGACGCTCAACCGATTGGGCCCGGGTTTATGGATCAGACCGGAGTTGGAAATGATGACACAGAAGTTTTTTTGCAGACGCTGGTCCGCCTCGGTCAGGACACCCACGAGACAGGGGTTCCGGCCGAATTTGATAATTTTTTCGAGCATCGGTTAATTTTTTTCGTTCGGTGAAATGTCAGACCCTGTGGTCCGCTTACTGATTCGGTGAGGTCTTTAGATCCTGGAGATCCACTCACAGATCAAATTGATCTCGTAAATAGGTAGGATATCTTTATTGTCTTCTCCTCTGTTCTTCTTCCAAAGATTTTTATTGAACAATTCATAGTAGGCGACCTGCGAATGATCCCCAACCTGCGAAATTCGTTCATCGATGATCATCATGGGGGCAGCCGGAAAAGAGATAGCCGCCGGTTTTATATTTTTTATTTCGGCAGTCAGCGTTTGGGAATAGAGGAATCCATGACATTCCAACTGCCCTTTCGCAGGACGGCGTTGCTTGGCAAACGACCCGTCCAGCCATTTTTTATAGTCCTTATCGATCTCCTCCAGGAAATCCGTCCCGTCAAAAGTGGGGCTGAGCAGCACCAGGCCGTCCACCGCCTCTTTTTGCGCATATTGCAGGGCAAGATAGGCGCCCACCCGGACACCAACGACATATAGCTGCCGCGCACCCGTCCCCTCCTTCAACTCCGCCGCGATCTCACCGATATCCGATACCCATGCATCCATGCTCGTAGAAGAGAAGTCCCCATAGGAGTCACCGGTACCGGAATAGTCGAACTTGACTACATGCACCCCCTCCTGTACCAGCTTCGAGGCAAGATTGGAATACATACGGTGACACCGGATATATTCCTGGCCGATGGGATAACAGAGGATCACCGCCTTCGAGTTGTTCGCACAGACCTTTGGCTCGTAATAGACGCTATACAACTTGTTCTGTCCGCTGCCGACATAATAATGTTCCATATATAAGGTTTTTTAGAAGTTTACAAATGCAGGCTTGACGGCGACGGCTTCGGGTTTGACCGCTTCAGGCTTGACGGCTTTCGACAAGCGCGCTGTTACTTGCTGCAGAGACAACGTATAATACAGCGACTGCGGCAGCTCCACCGAGAATTTCCGGCTGATAAGCTTTGACAACGCCTCCAGCTGACCAATAGTGCCGCCAATATCAAAGAAGGTATCGTTGAGACTAACCCTCGGCGCACCAGTGACCTCCCTCCACAACATTGAGACCTGTTTGTCCAACTCGGTTTTTGGTTCGACATAAAGATCGGCGCCGATCGTTCCCATATAGGCCAGACGGGCAAGTAGTTTTCGGTTCGCCTTACCCTCCCCATTGACAAACAACGAGTCGGCTTTAATGATATAATCAGGCATATTGTCAGCAGACAGCCGATCCGCCAGATAAGTTTTCAATTTATCCGTACTGATAATTCCATCCGGAACTACAAAGGCCAGCCGGAACGTGCCCTTATGTTTATAGTCATGTTTAAAGACCAGCACATCCCTGAGCCTGGGGTGCTGCAGCAGCAAATGCTGAATTTCATTGATCCCATCATCGGTTTCGGTGATCATCTCATCGCTCACAAACGGCAATTCCATCTCTTCATTTTTTTCTTCGGGTAAAGCCTTTGTTTCAGGAACCGGTCCGGTAGCAGTTATATATTCGCCCAGCTTACGGATCGTGCTACGCTTAAAGAATTCAGTCACCGGCAATTGAATATGCAACGCCTTATTGATCCGGCCGATGATCGACAGCGCCTTCAGCGAATCTCCTCCTATCTCGAAAAAGTCACTGTCAAGCCCGATCGTCTCCCTGCCAAAGAAATCCTGCCAGAGCCCAAGCAGTTTTCTTTCCGTCGCCGTGCCGCTAAAACCCTGGCCCCCAACAACATCATCCCCCAAACCTTTATCCACAGTGACAGCTTCCTTCCCGGCCATCTCCACACCTTCCTCTTCCCCACTCACCCATTCCCTGATCCGGCGATGCAGATCGCCTTTCGATACGACCACCTGTGGATGATCCGTTATCGACAAGACCGTTTCAACCACCTTCCGTATATCTGTATTGTTTAAATTGTGCAGATCCTTCTCATCGCTGAAGTGAAGACCGTCAAAGTTTATGCTGACCCAATTGACAAGCTGACCTCGGTCACGATGCCCCTGTATAAAAGCATCCATATACACATTCGCCGATGCATAAGCCCCAAAACCCAGCCCCCCAAGTATCGCCGACAACGAAGAGGTCAGCAGACAAAAATCCAGATCCCTGTCTCCCAATACTTCCTTCAACGCTTCCAACCCCTCTATCTTCGGACTGAACTGCAACATATAGTCCGCAACCGTCAGTTCCTGCACCGGCGTCATGCCATTGATAGACCGGCCACTGGTCACCGCAGCAGCATGGATGACCCCATTGATACGCCCCCACTGCCCCTCTATTTTTTCCACCACCTGCCTCAAGGCATCGGCGTCTGAGATATCGCATGCCAGGTACATCACATCACCCATTCTTTCCAACCCCTCAAGACGAGCGCCACGTTCCGCATCCAACGGCAGCCCCTTGCGCCCCAGCAACACCACCCTGGCCTTATATACACCCAACAGATAACGCGACAGTTCATACCCCAGTTTTCCCAGACCACCCGTCACCACATACAGCCCCCCGCTACAAATGCGACTACCCGGTTTTTTGTCTCCGTCGATACTAAGCCGTTCGATCGTCTGAACCCAGCGACGACCATTGCGATACCCGACGATCTTCCCCTTTTCCCTTACCAGCAGCTCAGCAGCCAGCGCATCGATATTGACAGATTCACTCAGCGTGATATCGATATGACTGGTGATCAAACCCGGATTTTCCTGCGACAACACCTTTAGCATACCCTGGCTCAGCGCCTTATACGGCGAACCCGCTTCCCCGCCGACGATCGGATAAAGATCACTCGTCACTACGACGATCTCCTTCCCCGCCAATCCCCCCTGCTCCTGCGCCGCCCGGACCAGCCGCGTCAGACTGTAGAAGTACAGCTCGCTGGCCTGATCCCGGCTGAGCTCTTCACCTTGTATACCACGGGCCGAGATTACACGGCTGACGGAAGACAGCCCCTCATATACTTCTTCATTTTCCACATAAATAACTTCCTCCCCCTGGCCTTCCAGTTTTACTCCAAGCGCCCGGCCCACTCCCGTCTCATCACAGAGGATCAGCGTCTTTCCAACAGGACGCACACTCCCCCCCCCGGGTAAAACCCGGCGATGCCACGACGGCGCATAATACCAATCCCCTTCTCTCACATTCTCCGACACCAGATCCCCGATCATCTTATACGCATCCACCAGCACCGGGTAAGATGTCCGTTCAAAAACATAAGCCGGAAGCGATACGCGCTTACGCGTCTGCCCTTCATATAACATCGCCCAATCCACAGCGATCCCATTCATCCAAAGCTCACCAAGCCCCTTCAATAACACCGCTCCATCAGCAGTATCATCCTGCACCGGCCGCACCAGGCTCACCACCACATGCCCCTCTCCTTTTTCTTTGTGCGCCCGCACCAGCGTACTCAACATACGACCCGGACCCACTTCGACAAACACGACATTCGCACTCGTCTTCAACAGCCCCTCGATCCCCTTCGAAAACAACACCGCCTGCCGCAGATGATCCACCCAGTACTTTGGATCCCTGACCTGCTCAGAGCTCACTACATCCCCCGTCAGATTCGAGACCAACGGGATCGTCAGCTCACCCATCTTTACCTTGCTCACCGCCTGGCCAAACTCTTCCAGAATGCCATCCATCAGATAGCAATGAAAAGCATGCGAGGTACGCAACACCCGAACACGATGCCCTTCAGCAGTCATTACTTCTTCAAACCGGGCCACAGACGACTTATCCCCCGATACCACACACAGCTCCGAACTGTTCACCGCCGCTATCGACAGCCCCGGATGCGTCGCCAGCACAGCACGCAGTGACTCTTCACTCATACTGACCGCCGCCATCGAACCCGCGGGCGCCTGCTGCATCAGCCGGCCCCGGGTGACCACCAGGTCCAGCGCGTCTTCCAGCGTAAACAATCCCCCGATACAGGCTGCCACATATTCCCCGATGCTATGCCCGATCATCCTGTCCGGCTTGATACCCCATGACAAGAGTTGCCGGCACAACGCATATTCGACGATAAACAACGCCGGCTGTGTGACCGAGGTCTGGTCGATCCCCCCATCCTCTTCCGTAAAGATCACCGAACGAAGGTCCCTGCCCGTCCGCTGCTGAACCCAGTCGAAACAACGATCCGCTTCCTGCCGGAACACTTTCTCCTTTTCATATAACCCCCTGCACATATTGATATACTGAGCCCCCTGTCCCGAAAACATGAACACAACCTGGGGGTGACTTTTAACACCTTCAGCCGCAAAAGGAGTCTCCAAAAGTTGGATAGCTTCCGCCCTATCCGCGCAGACGATCGAACGCCGATAATCCAACGCAGCACGCCCCACATGTAAAGTATACGCTACATCAGCCAGCGCCGGGATCTCTTCCTTCTTCAAATAGGCCAACAGCTGCCGCGTATTGCGCTCCAACGCCGCAACATTCTTACCCGATAACAACAACAGCTGCTGGTCACGACCAACCGTGACCGCCACCGGCGCAGGCGCCTCTTCAAGGATCACATGCGCATTCGTCCCACCAATACCAAAGGAGCTCACCCCAGCCCGCAGCGGGTGCCCCTCATTCCTCCACTCCTTCAATTCCGTATTGACATAAAAAGGACCATTGTCAAAGTCGATCTTCGGATTGGCCGCCGTATAATGCAGGCTTGGCGGCAGCTGCCGGTGTTTCAACGCCAGCACCGTCTTGATCAACCCCGCCACACCAGCCGCCGCATCCAGGTGACCGATATTCGATTTTACACTCCCCAACGCACAATATTTTACCCGGTTGTTACCAAACGCCCTGTTCAGCGCCTCTACCTCAATGGGATCACCCAGCCGGGTACCCGTACCATGCGCCTCCACATAGCTGATACTCTCCGCAGACACCTTCGCCATCCTCCGCGCCATCAGGATAGCCTCCGTCTGCCCGTCTACCCCCGGCGCCGTATAACCCACCTTTTCATTCCCGTCATTGTTCACACCCGTTCCTTTTATAATGGCCAGAATATTATCCTTGTCTTCCAGGGCCTGTTTGAGCCTTTTCAACACGACAACACCCACACCTTCCCCCGGAACCGTCCCGCTGGCATCCTTGTCAAAGGGACGACAGTGACCATCCCGCGAAATGATCATCCCATCCTGGTAGACATACCCTCTTTTTGAAATATTATTGATAGACACCCCACCGGCTACCGCTATCGTACATTCCCCAAGCAACAAGCTGTTGCATGCGTTATGGACAGCCACCAGGGAAGTCGAACAGGCCGTTGTCAGAAACACAGAAGGCCCACGAAGATTCAGCGCATAAGAGACCCTCGTATTACTATGCGCCGCATTTCTGAGTAAAATGGCAGAAAAATCATCCATGACCCCGCTGTTATTTTTCAGCAGGGTATAGTTCTCCCAGTTGAGATTCGGAGTGGCGCCAGTAAAAAGCCCTATCCGGTTCCGATAGGTATTGACGTCATAACCCGCATCTTCGATGGCCTGCCAGACACATTCATGCAGAATACGCATCTGGGGATCCATCATGGCAGCTTCGTCAGGAAGGTACTTGAAGAAGGCAGAATCAAAGAACTCCTTGTCTTTCAGGAAAGCATTCGCCCTGACATATAAAGGGTTCTTTAGCTTTTCCGGATCCTCCCCCTCCGCCAGCAACTCTTCATCCGTAAAAAAACTGACGGACTCGACCCCATTACGAATATTATTCCAATAGGTTTCGATGTCGGCAGCGCCAGGAAATCTTCCGTTCATGCCGATGATCGCGATCTCCAGACCAGTGTAATGGTTCATGAGAGGTAGGTTTAATTTATAAGTTCGCTAATGAGACCGAGAGCGTCCTCGCGTTCGTCCAGGCCCGCTTCCAGCTCTTTTATTTTTCTGTCTCCGTTGATGATAAAGTCGGCGAGGGCATGGATATTCGGCAGCCTGAAAATGCTGGCGATCGAAATATTACATTTAAAATGATCATTGATCATCTTATTCATTTTGATGATACTGAGAGAATGACCACCAAGATCGAAGTAGTTGGAATAGATACTTATCTGATCCACCCCAAGCACGGCCGACCATATCCTGACAAGCTGAGCCTCCACTTCATTCGTAGGGGCCGTATAGGCTTCCTTATTGTCCGGCACCGGATCGGGCAAGGCCTTTTTGTCGATCTTCCCCGTAGCTGTCAACGGCATGTTTTCCAACCGGACAAAATAGGAAGGGACCATATACCCGGGCAGCGTTTGTGACAAAAAAGCCTTCAGCGTCGCCGGTGTAAGTTCTTCGCTGCCGGTATAATAGCCTGCAAGATATTTTCCGCCGGCCTGCTCCTTCAGCAACACCGCGGACATCGTGACATCGTTGTGCGCAGCAAGACGAAGCTCGATCTCACTCAGCTGGATACGGAATCCTCTTAATTTGACCTGGTCATCCGTTCGCCCAAAAAAGGAGAGATTCCCGTCCGGCAGCCATTTGGCAAGGTCTCCCGACCGGTAGACCCTTTCCCCTTCCCGGAAAGGATCAGACAGGAATTTACCAGGCACGTCGTTGCCGACATAACCCATCGCTACCCCATCCCCTCCGATATACAATTCCCCTATTACCCCCGGTGGCAGCAGCTCCATATTTTTTCCAAGGATATAGATCCGGGTGTTGTCTATCGGCCGGCCAATGGGAAGACTGTCAGCCCCAACCCTGTTCTCAGGAACCAGGTATTCTATAGAGGTCACCGTCGTTTCGGTAGGACCATACTCGTTGTAGAACGCATACCCCGGCCCAAACTTTTCTACCAGCGTCGTCTTACATTCTTCGCCGCCGGCAATAACCCTCTTCAGACTTTTATAAGGCCCGGGGTCCAGTATCTCCAGGAAGGAAGGAGTCGCATGAAGATGAGAAACCTCCATCCTGTCTATATATGTTTTAAAAGCTGCCTGGTCGGCTATCGTCTCATTATCGATCAGGACCAGGGCCGCGCCGGACAACAATGCCAGCCAGATCTGCTCGACAGAAGCATCAAAACAAATGGTGGAAAATTGCAGAACCCTGTCTTTTTCGGAGATCCGGAATTTTTCACCCTGGGAGCAAATAAGATTTACCACCGATCGATGGTTTACCATCACCCCCTTGGGAACACCGGTAGTACCGGAAGTATAAATAATATAAGCCGTTTCTTCAGCAGGCGCTTTGTTTGTTTTCACCCCCCGAACAGTATGGTACATGGCCTGATCGTGAATGTCGATCGTGTTTACCACATCGCTGTATTGCCTCAGATAGCCTTTCTCCGTCAGCAGAAAGCCCGCCTTGCTGTTTTGCAAAATATAACGGGAACGTTCTTCCGGATGACTGCCGTCGAGAGGCAGATAAGTCGCCCCTGTCTTCAGGATGCCGATGATCGCAAGGATCATCTCAGGAGATCGGTCTATCATTATCCCGACAACAGACCCGGCCCCTACACCCTTTTGCTCGAGATAGCCGGCAAGCGTATCGGCCCCGATCTCCAGCTCCCGGTAAGTGACCGTCCTCTCGTTAAAAAGCAAGGCTACATTCGCCGGCGTCCTACGCGCCTGTTCTTCAAAAATTTCGACCAGCGTCTTGTGCTGCGGATAGCTCAGCTTTTCCCCCTCGCCCTGCAACAGCAGCTGTAGCTGTTCGTCCCTCGAAAGAACATCGATACGGCTGATGGGGGTATTGATATTCCTGATCACAGAACTGACGATATTGTTGAAATACCCGATAAAGCGGTTGATCGTTTCCCTCTTGTACAAAGCCGTCGCATATTCAAAACTCAGGAATAGCTGCTCGCCCGCTTCCATTACATTCAGCATAAGGTCGAACTTGGCGATCGACTGCCCTTTCCCATAAGAGGAAAGCGTCAGGCCAGGTATCTGTAAGACCTCATTACTAAAATTGTGATAGGCGAACATCGTATCGAACAAAGGATTTCGGCTGGTGTCGCGTTCCAGCTTCAGCTCATTGATCAGCGATTCATACGGATAAGACTGGTTATCAAAACAGGCAAGCGTATTGTCCTTTACGGTGTCCAGGAAATCCCTGACCGACATATTCCCTTTTGGAAAATTTCGCAGCGGCAGGGTGTTGACAAACATTCCTATTATTTTTTCCAGGTCGCCATGAGGCCTTCCCGCCGTTGGTGTCCCCACAACTATATCCTCCTGGTTACCCAGTCTGGCGATCAGGATATTATAGATCGACAGGGTCAGCATAAACATCGTGACCCCTTCTTTTTTTGCAATTCTTTTTAACGCCGCGGTTTCCTCCGCGCCAAGATAAAACCGGATCACATCCCCCGCAGGACTCTTAACAGCAGGTCGTTTATGATCTTCAGGCAGCTGCAGCGGCGCAGGAAGGGAAGCGAACTGCCGCAGCCAGAACTGCTTCTGTCTGCTTATTTCCGTTTGCCGGGTCTCGCTTTGCTCCCATTCCGCATAATCCCTGTATTGCACCGACAGCTCCGGTAATCTCATGTCGTTATACAGGGACATAAAGTCATTGATCAATACCCCAAACGATACCCCGTCAGAGATGATATGATGCATGTCCACCATCAGGATATGCTCGTTTGCCCCGATCCGTATCAGCCCCACACGAATAAGAGGAGCCTGGTCGGGATCGAACGGCCTCACGAACAGTTCCAACAGCACATCGATCTCCTCCTCCTCGGGCAAACGGCCCTCTTCCATCATATCGGTATACGAGATATCAAAAGGGATGTCTTCCAGGATCTTTTGTACAGGCACGCCGTCCCGGAGAACAAACGCCGTTCGCAAACTCTCATGCCTCCTGATAAGTTGATAAAAAGCTTCCTGCAACCGCTGTCTGTCCAGTTCACCTTCCAGCTTTATTATCTGGGGCATGTTATAGGCAATGGAAGACCTGTCAAACGTGTATAGGAAATAAAGTCTTTGCTGAGCCGGACTAAGCGGATAAAATTCTTTTCTTTCGGCTATCGGAATAGCCATATTGACAGCTATACTTCCGGGTTCTTTGGTGGTAATATATTCTCCAAGCTTGCGTATGGAAGATCGCTTGAAGAATTCAGTGACAGACAACCGAGTGTTCATCGCCTTATGGATCCGGCCGATCATGGTCAGCGCTTTCAGCGAGTCCCCGCCAATCTCAAAGAAGTCACTGTCAAGACCGATGCTGTCCTTGCCAAAAAAGTCACGCCAGATACGAAGCAGCTTTCTTTCGATGACCGTCCCGACACCTTCGTCTTCGGATACCGGATCAGACTCGATGATCTCCTCGTCTTTTTCTTCCCTGTTGACCCATTCTTTGAGCCGGCGGTGTAGATCGCCTTTCGAAACTATCACCTGTGGCTGCTCTTTCATCGAGAGCACTTCTTCCAGCATTTGCCTGATCTCTCTGTTATTCAGACTATGGATATCCTTCACGGAATCCTTAAAGTTGAGCCCATCCAGATTTACACTGACCCAGTTGGTAAGCTGGCCCCGGTCGCGATGTCCCTGTATATAAGCATCCATATATACGTTGGCCGACGCATAGGCCCCAAAACCCAGCCCCCCGAGTATCGCCGACAACGAGGAGGCCAGCAGACAAAAGTCCAGCTCCCTTTCCCCCAATACTTCCTTCAGCGCTTCCAACCCTTCTATCTTAGGACCGAACTGCAATGCATAATCCGCCGTCGTCAGTTCCTGCACCGGCGTCAGACCATTGATCGAACGGCCAGTGGTCACCGCAGCAGCATGAATGACCCCATTGATGCGGCCCCATTGCCCCTCTATTTTTTCCACCGCCTGCCGTAAGACCCCTGCATCCGAGATATCACATGACAGGTACATCACATCCCCCATTCTCTCCAACCCCTCAAGACGAGCGCCGCGTTCCGTATCCAACGGCAACGCCGCACGACCCAGCAGCACAACCCTGGCCTGGTAGCTGTCCAGCAGATAACGCGATAGCTCATATCCCAACTTCCCCAGACCACCCGTGACCACATACAGACCTCCGGTGCGGATGCCCCGATGCGATTTGGTAGTCGCCAGTCTGTCATATCCCTGGATCCAGCGACGGTTATTGCGATAGCCGACGAGCTTCCCCTTCTCCTGTACGAAAAGTTCGGCTGCCAGCGCATCGATATTCACCTCTTCTTTCAGCGTGATATCGATATGGCTGGTGATCAAACTCGGATTTTCCTGCGACAAGACCTTTAGCATCCCCTGACTCAGCGCCTTATACGGCGAGCCCGCTTCCCCGCCGACGATCGGGTGAAGATCGCTCGTCACCACGACGATCTCCTTACCAGCCAGTCCCCCCTGCTGATGTGCCGCCCGGACCAGCCGCGTCAGACTGTAGAAGTACAGCTCGCAGGCCCGCTCCCGGTTGAGATTCTCTGCCTGTACGCCCCAGACATGGATGACCCGGCTCACTTCCGCAAGCCTGTCATATACTTCTTCTTTTTCCGCACAAATGACTTCTTCCCCCGCGCTTTCCAGTTTTGCTCCCAGCGCCCGGCCCACACCCAGCTCGTCGCAAAGGATCAGCGTCCGCCCGACAGGACGCGGACTGATGACTTCGGGCAGGGCCCGGCGACGCCACGACGGCACATAGTACCAGTCTCCTTCTTTTACATTCTCCGACACCAGCTCCCCGATCATCTTGAACGCATCCACCAGCACCGGGTAAGATACCCGTTCAAAAGAATATGCCGGAAGCGATACCCGCCTGCGCGTCTGCCCTTCATATAATGTCGACCAATCTGCAGCAATGCCATTCATCCATAGCTCACCAAGCCCCTTCAATAATACCGCTTCATCAGCAGTCTCGTCCTGCACCGGCCGCACCAGGCTCACCACCGCATGCCCCTCCCCCTTTTCTTTGTGCGCCCGCACCAGCGTACTCAACGTACGACCCGGCCCCACTTCGACAAACACGACATTCGGACTCGTCTTCAACAGCCCCTCGATCCCCTTGGAAAACAACACCGCCTGCCGCAGATGATCTACCCAGTATTTTGGATCCCTGACCTGCTCGGAGCTCACCACCTCCCCCGTCAGATTGGAAACCAACGGGATCGCCAGCTCGCCCATCTTTACCTTGCCCACCGCCTGACCAAATTCTTCTAAAATACCATCCATCAGGTAGCAATGAAAAGCATGCGAGGTACGCAGCACCCGAACCCGATGCCCTTCAGCACTCATCTCTTCTTCGAAACGAGTCACAGCCGACTTGTCACCCGATACCACACACAACTCCGAACTGTTCACCGCCGCTATCGACAGCCCCGGATATTTCGCCAGCACAGCACGCAGCGATTCCTCGCTCATACTGACCGCCGCCATCGAACCCGCGGGCGCCTGCTGCATCAGCCGGCCCCGGGTGACCACCAGGTCCAGCGCGTCTTCCAGCGTAAACAATCCCCCGATACAGGCCGCCACATATTCCCCGATACTATGACCGATCATCCTGTCCGGCTTGATACCACGGGACAAGAGCAGCCTGCACAACGCGTACTCTACAATAAACAACGCCGGCTGTGTGACCACCGTGTGGTCGATCCCCCCATCAACTTCCGAGAAGATCACCGACCGCAGGTCTCTGCCCGTCCTTTGCTTAACCCACTCGAAACAACGATCCGCTTCCTGCCGGAACACCTTCTCCCTTTCATACAAACCCCGGCACATATTGATATACTGAGACCCCTGTCCCGAAAACATGAACACAACCTGGGGGTGGCTTTTAATACCTTCAGCCGCAAAAGGAGTCTCCAAAAGCTGGATAGCTTCCCCCCTATCCGAGCAAACAACCGCACGCCGCTGCTCCAGGGCCGTACGCCCTATCTGCAGCGTATACGCAACATCCGCCAAAGCCGGCCCATCCTCCTTCTTCAAAAAAGATAGCAACTTCCGCGTATTGCGTTCCAACGCCGCAACATTCTTACCCGATAACAACAACAGCTGCTGTTCCCGACCCGCGGAAACCGCCGCCGGCGCAGGCGCCTCTTCAAGGATCACATGCGCATTCGTCCCGCCAATACCAAACGAGCTCACCCCCGCCCGCAGCGGGTGCCCCGCATGGCTCCATTCCTTCAGTTCCGTATTGACATAAAAAGGCCCATTGTCAAAGTCGATCTTCGGATTGCCCGATGTATAATGCAGACTCGGAGGCAGCTGACGATGCTTCAACGCCATCACCGTCTTGATCAACCCCGCCACCCCTGCCGCCGCATCCAAATGACCGATATTCGATTTCACGCTGCCCAGCGCAACATATTTATCCTTAACATTCCCGAACGCCCGGTTCAGCGCCTCCACCTCGATAGGATCTCCCAGACTCGTAGCCGTCCCATGCGCCTCCACATAGCTGATGCTCTCCGCCGGAACTTTCGCCATTTGCATAGCCTTCACTATCGCCTTATACTGCCCTTCGACACCCGGAGAAGTAAAAGACATCTTCTGATGACCGTCATTATTGACAGCGCTGCCGCGTACGACAGCATGGATAGTGTCGCCATCTTTAATAGCATCCGCCAGCCTTTTCAGCAGCACCACACCTACCCCTTCGCCGCTGACCGTTCCCGCAGAATCCTTGTCAAATGGCCGGCAATGGCCATCCGGAGAATTGATCATCCCCTCCTGGTAGAGATACCCCCTTTTCGAGTAATTGGTGATACAGATGCCGCCGGCAATCGCCATATTACATTCTCTCGTCAGCAGACTCATACAAGCCCGCTGTACGGCGACGAGCGAGGTGGAACAAGCTGTATTGATAAAGACGGAAGGACCTTGCAGGTCCAGCAAATAAGATATACGCGCACAAAGAAAAGTGACATCCCGCAGCTGGGAGGCGGTATATTCTTCCACCGTGCTTTCCATATTAGCGAGAATAGAATAATTCTCCCAGTTATTATTGGACGTTGCCCCGGCAAATAGACCGATCTTGTTATTGTCCTTATTCAACGTTCCATAACCCGCATCTTCCAGAACATGCCAGCACTGCTCGTGAAAAAGCCGTAACTGCGGATCCATCAATTTTGCTTCGGCCGGGAGATAGCCAAAGAAGTCGGCGTCAAAATATTCCTTATCGGAGAGATAAGCATTCGCCGGCACAAAGGCCGGATTATGGATACGATCTTCCGATGCCCCCTCTGCCATAAGCTCTTCCTCCGTGAAAAAGCTGACGGACTCGACCCCATTGCGAATATTATTCCAATAGGTTTCGATGTCGGGAGCGCCCGGGAATCTCCCGCTCATACCGACAATAGCGATCTCAACACCATTAAAATTGCTCATGTTCTATAAGATTCGTGTTAGATAAAATATCAAACATATTTTCCATGTCAGCCAGCTCATCGCTGACTTCCTGTTTGTAGACATCGGGATTGTCCTCGCCTTTGCTGACATATTCTATCAGGGAAGCTATCGTAGTATATCTGAATAGGACAGCCACCGAAAGATTCCAGTTCAGCGTTTTATTGACAAGCGCATTGAGCTGTATGATCTTTAATGAATTTCCACCGAGCTCGAAGAAACTCTTGTTGATACTGATCTTTTCTTTTTCCATTTTCAACAGCTCCGACCAGATAGCCACCAGCTGTTCTTCTATTTCGCTCGTAGGTGCAGTATAGTCTTCGCCCTCTCCCCTTTCGATCACCGGCAGATTCTTCAGATCAAGCTTGCCGTTCACCGTCACCGGCAAATGATCCATCCGCCGCAGATACGAGGGTACCATATATACCGGCAACTGCGTCGCCAGCCAACTGCGAAGAGCTTCTTCCTCACCCGAACCAGTATAATACGCCACCAGTATCTTTTCGCCCCCGATCTCCCGGATCACCGCCACCGCTTCGCCCACCAACGCATGCGCCGAGAGCCGGCTGCCAATTTCTCCCAGTTCGATCCGGTAACCCCGCAGCTTCACCTGGTCATCCCGCCGGCCACGGAACAACAGCTCCCCCTCGGCATTCATCACCCCAAGGTCTCCCGTCCGGTACAACCGACCACGATCATTACTGATAAACCGCTCCGCCGTCAGCTCATCCCGGTTCAGATAGCCCTTTGCAAGCCCCTCCCCGCCGATATAGATCTCTCCTTCCACACCCGCAGGCACCCGATGCCCATCCTTATCCAATAAATAGATTTCCGTATTCCACGCAGGACGCCCTATCGGCACCGAAGCCCCAGCCTCAAGCCCCGTAAACCGGTAGATCATACAACCTACCGTCGCTTCCGTCGGACCATATTCATTAAATATCTCCGTATCCTCACCAAATAATTTCAAGATCGACCGCGCCAGCTCCGTCTCCAGATCTTCTCCCCCGACGATCCACTTGCGCACACCCACCAAACCACCAATCCCCAACTCCCGCACAAGCCGCAAATGCGAAGGCGTCAGCTTGATCCCCGTCAGCTCCTTATTCTCCAATACCCTCTTCAACAGTCCACTCACTTCCTCCTCACCATATACCACCACCTTTCCCCCACTGATCAGCGGAGTAAAGATCGAAGTCAGCGTCAGATCAAAACCCACCGACGTAAACAACGGCAACACCGCCGGGGTACCCTTAAAATAACTAGCCGAAGCCCAGCTCACATAGTTCAACAACGAACGATGACTGATCATCACTCCCTTCGGACGACCCGTTGACCCCGAAGTGAACAACACATAAGCCAGATCGTCCTGAGCCGGCACCACCCCCTTCACCCCGGCCGTCAACTCCAATGGCTGACGCATGATCTTCTTAACCGTCTCCGCATTAAGCACATATTTTACTTCCCCATCTGTCAATATATCATTGATCCGCTCCGCCGGATAAGACGGATCTATCGGCACATAGGCCGCACCCGCTTTCCAAACGCCCATCAGCACCCCCGGCAGAAACAGCTCCCTCCCCATCAACACCCCGACCCGATCCCCTCTCTGTATCCCCGCCGATTCCTGCAACCAAACCCCTATCCGGTCCGACAGCTCTTGCAACTGCCCATAACTTTGCCGCACCCCATCACATTCCACCGCCGTCAGCTCCAATGCCTGGCGACCGATCAGCGACAACACTGTCTCCTCAGCCGGCAGCCTCATCTCTGTCTCATTCCACTCATCCAGCCGCGCGGCTTCCGAACGCGACAACAGACCGATATCCGATAACCGCAGCTCTTTATTGACGGCTATTGCCGACAGGATGCGGCTAAAATAACCGGCAAATCTCCCGATCGTTTCCTCATCGAACAAGGCCGACGCATACTCAAACCCAAGCTGTATATTCCCTTCCCCTTCCGTGACCGCCAGCGTGAGATCGAACTTCGCAACGCGATGATCACTTTCACAGGAACTCACCGATAGGCCGGTTGATCCTTTTTCCGGCGCTTCAAGGGTCTGATAAGAGAACATGATATCAAACAGCGGGTTTCTGCTAAAATCCCTTTCCAGCTGTAATTCGTCTATCAGTTCTTCATAAGGAAAGGCCTGGTGGTCAAAGCAGGCTATCGTATCACTGCTCACCGTAGCCAAAAATTCCCTGAACGAAAGGTGCGAAGCAGGGCGGACACGCAACGGCAACGTGTTCACAAACATCCCGACAATATTTTCAAGATCAGCATGCTGGCGACCAGCCGTAGACGTCCCGATGACAATGTCCTCGGATGCACCGAGCTTACTCACCAGGATACTATAAACCGATAACAACACCATAAAAACAGTACAGCCTTCCGACTCCGCCAGGTTCCTCAGCACCTGCGTCTGCGAACGGGAAAGCCGCAGCTCCACCATTCCTCCTTCAAAGTTTTTTACAGCAGGACGGGGATAGTCCGCAGGCAGATTGATCGTGGCAGGCGTACTGGAAAATTTCTGCCGCCAGAATGCCTGCTGCCGCTGGATCTCCAGCCTTTGCCCATCGCTATGCTGCCATTGCGCATAGTCTTTATATTGTAGTGTCAGGGGCGCCAATGCTTCGAGCCGGTACAAAGACTGGAACTCTTTCATAAGCAGCTGTTGGGACACCCCATCCGAAATAATATGATGCATGTCTACTACCAGCACAGCCGTGTCTTCCTCTTCCCGGATCAACCCCACCCGCATCAGCGGAGCCTTGCCCAGCGCAAATGGACGGACAAAAGATTGGATAATATCTTCTGTTCCATCCTCCGCCGCATCAAATACCGTAACCCCAAAATCAACGGCAGCCGCTATTTTCTGTACCGGCTCCCTGTCTTCTATCGTAAAAGAAGTACGCAGGCTTTCATGCCGCCCGATCAGCTGCCGGAAAATATTCTCCAGCCGGCGGATGTTGAGGTCGCCATTGAGACGTACCTTATAAGGCATATTGTAGGCCAGCGATTGCTGGTCCAGCTGATGTAACAGATAGAGCCGTCGTTGCGGAAAAGACAATGGATAAAAATCCATTACAGGAGCAACAGGGATAGCAACATGCTTATGCCCGCGCCTGTCAGCTCCGATCAGTACCCCAAGCTGTTTTATCGTAGGTGCCTTAAAAAGTTCCGCAAGCGGTACCCGGACATTAAATTCTTTGCTGATAAGAGAGGTCAGCGTCATCGCCTTCAACGAATGCCCACCCAGCTCAAAGAAGCTTTTATTGACACCGATCTTTTCTTCTTCCATTTTCAACAGCTCCGACCACATCGCCACCAGCTTTTTTTCTACCTCACCCACAGGTGCAGTATAATCTTCACCCTCACCTCTTTCGATCACCGGCAGCTTCTTCAGATCAAGCTTGCCGTTCACCGTCACCGGCAAATGATCCATCCGCCGCAGATACGAGGGTACCATATATACCGGTAACTGCGTCCCCAGCCAGCTGCGCAGAAGCTCTTCCTCTCCCGAACCGGTATAATACGCCACCAACGTCTTTTCGCCACCGATCTCCCGGATCACCGCCACCGCTTCACCCACCAACTCATGCGTCGAAAGCCGGCTGCCAATCTCTCCCAGTTCGATCCGGTAACCCCGCAGCTTCACCTGGTCATCCCGCCGGCCACGGAACAACAGCTCCCCTTCGGCATTCATCACCCCAAGGTCTCCCGTCCGGTACAACCTCACCCCTTCCCAACGTTCATCACAAACAAACCGCTCCGCCGTCAGCTCATCCCGGTTCAGATAGCCCTTTGCAAGCCCCTCCCCGCCGATATAGATCTCTCCTTCCACACCCACAGGTACCCCATGCCCATCCTTATCGAATAAATGGATTTCCGTATTCCAGGCAGGACGTCCTATCGGCACCGAAGCCCCAGCCTCAAGTCCCGTAAACCGATAGATCATACAACCCACCGTCGCTTCCGTCGGACCATATTCATTAAATATCTCCGTATCCTCACCAAATAATTTCAAGATCGACCGCGCCAGCTCCGTCTCCAGATCTTCTCCCCCTACAATAAATTTGCGGACATACCCCGACACACCCAACTCCCGCACAAGCCGCAAATGCGAAGGCGTCAGCTTAATCCCCGTCAACTCCCTGTTCCCCAATATCCACTTCAACAACAGATCCAATTCCTCCTCATGATACACCACCACCTTCCCCCCACTGATCAGCGGAGTAAAGATCGAAGTCAGCGTCAGATCAAAACTCACCGACGTAAACAACGGCAACACCGCCGGCTCCCCTTCAAAATAACTTTCAGAAGCCCAGCTCACATAATTCAACAACGAACGATGACTGATCATCACCCCTTTCGGACGACCCGTAGACCCCGAAGTGAACAACACATAAGCCAGATCGTCCTGAGCCGGCACCACCCCCTTCACCCCAGCCGTCAACTCCAACGGCCGACGCATGATCTTCTTAACCGTCTCCTCATTAAGCACATATTTTACTTCCCCATCCGTCAATATATCATTGATCCGCTCCGCCGGATAAGACGGATCTATCGGCACATAGGCCGCACCCGCTTTCCAAACGCCCATCAGCACCCCCGGCAGAAGCAGCTCCCTCCCCATCAATACCCCTACCCGATCCCCTCTCTGTATCCCCGCCGATTCCCGCAACCAAACGCCGATCCGGTCCGACAGCTCTTCCAGCTGCCCATAACTTTGCCGCACCCCATCACATTCCACCGCCGTCAGCTCCATTGGCTGACGACCGATCAGCGACAACACCGTGTCCTCAGCCGGCAATGCCATCCCCGTCTCATTCCACTCATCCAGCCAGGCGGCTTCCGAACGTGACAACAGCCCGATCTCCGACAACCGCAGCTTTTCATCGCTGACCACCCGACCCACAAGATCCAGCAAATGCCCCGTCATCCTTTCAATGGTACGGCTATCATATACCGCCGCATTATAATCGAAATTTATTTTGATATCCTTCCCCGGCATAATGACCACCGACAGATCATAGTTCGTAAGCTCCGCCGCGGTAAAGTCTACGATCCTATAGTCATTGGTTTCACTACCCGCCCCGCCCGTCCCGATCTCCTCGGCAATAGGATAGTTTTCAAATACCAGGATATGATCCAGCAGCTGATTCCCCCATCCGCTGATCGATTGCGTTTCCGTCAGGGAATGGTGATGGAAAGGCTGACTGGCAATAGCATCATCCTGTGTCTTCTTTACTACGTCCACAAAACTGCTTTCCGCCTTGTATCGGATACGAACAGGAATGGTGTTGATAAACAAGCCTACCATCGTCTCGATCCCTTCGATCTCGGAAGGACGACCGGATACCACCGCACCAAAGACGACGTCGCCCACACCGTTATACTTGCCCAGCAGGATCCCCCATATAGTCTGAAATAATGTATTTATAGTAACGCTGTATTTGCTGCAAAGCTCTTGCAGCTGTTTGGTCCGGCCCTCGTCTATCGTCAGCCCGTAAGTGCCGGGCAGATAGACGGTTTCGGCCTGCGCCGGCTTTTTCGGGAAAGAAGCCAGACCCGTATAGGCAGAAAGATAGTCGCCCCAATAGGACCCCGAAGCAGCCTTATCCCTCTTTTCCAACCATTCGATGTATTGGGAATATTGCCCGGCCGGGGGCAGCGTTATCCCCGTCGCTCCACTATTGGCAGCACAGAGTGCCCCAAATTCGTTGATCAGGATGCTAAGACACCAGCCATCCATGATAATATGATGAAAGCTCCAGATAAAACACCAGTCTTCCGTACCCGTACGAAGCACCGTAAGACGCATAAGAGGGTCGAGACCAGGGTTAAATTTACGGGACTTGTCCTCCTGCTGATAAAAACCGATCTGATCCGCACCCTCGCCCCTCACATCCTTGTATATAAGATCAGCATCCCGTTCCTTCAGCACCACCTGTAGCGGCCGGTCCAATCCCTCGTGAATAAACAAGGTCCGCAGAATATCATAACGGCTTATCAGCTGCCTGACACTGGCCTCGACAGCATTTATATCGAGCTTACCCTGCAACCGGTAAGTCATCTGTTCAAAGTAAAAGTCCGATTCGGGATCAAGAAGAGAATGAAACAACATACCCTCCTGCATCGGCGAAAGCGGATAAATATCCTGTACCGGGTATTTTACCTGCAATTGATCCAGCAGATCGAACGACAGATCCCTGACCGTCAGATCGGAGGGCGTCAGCTCTTCCTTATCCAGCGAACAGCAATAGTCGATGACCTCCAGCAGACTTTCCCGGTAGTTGTCCATAAAGCTGTCCATCGTCGCGGAGCCAAAGAACCGGCGATCATACGCCAGACTCATCCCCAGCTGCCCTCCGGCGACCATACCCGTGATCTCCCATAGATATTCCCTTGTCTCCGTCGGAGAGACAGCCTGCCCTTTATCTTCCGTGGCGATCTGGTAAGAGTTCTGCTGCATGTCGGAATCGAACTGACCGAGATAGTTGAAACAGATCTCGGATCGCGAGTCCCCATATCCATGAAGCAAAAAATCGATCCCCTTATTCGGAACCTTACGCAACGATTCTTTTACCGTCCTGATCGCCGCACGCAGATCGTTTTCCCCGGATTCAAGGATCACAGGATAGATCGACGTAAACCAGCCTACCGTCCTGCTCATATTCACACCGGCCTGGATAGCCTCCCTGCCATGACCTTCCAGGTCGATACGTACCGAATGACGGCCAAATTGTTTTTTCATGCTCAGCAGCAAAGCCGTGAGCAAAATATCATTGATGCGGGTGCCAAACGCAGCATTTACCTTCGTCAGCAGACGGGAACTGTCCTCCTCACTGATGGTGAACGCCCTGTTAGCCGTCGATGCCGTCAGACCGCTAAACCCGGGATATTCCTTCGGCAGCGGACTCCAATCTTTGGCAAGCGCTTCCTTCCAGTAGGCAGCCGTATTTTTAAAGGTATCCGTCTCCTTATATTTTGCAAGATGACCGGCCCAGGAGAGGAAAGGATCCGTTTTTAACGGCAGCTCAAAAGAGCCCCCCTCTTTTTGCTGGCGATAGAGTGTCTCGATATCTTCAAACAGGATACGCCAGGAGATACCATCTATCACAAGGTGATGGATGACGATCAAAAGACGACTCCCATCCTGCATGTGAAAGAGACCCAGCTTCATCAGCGGCCCATCCGCCAGGCTGATACCAGCCTGCAATTGTTCACATGCCGCCGTCAAAGCCTGCGCTGGCTGGGACTGCTCTCTCAGATCCTGCTCATACAGAGACACCGCCAGCTCAGCCCCCCTGTTCTCAAGCCCGGCGACAACACCCCCCTCCATTCGACAAACCATCCGCAGCGCATCATGGTGTTGCTGGATACGCGAAAATAGCTGCCGCACCGTTTCAGCCTTGATACCCTCCTTGAAGTTGAGCAGTACGCTCTGATTATAATGATGTTTTCTTTTGATCGGGCCGTCGACAAACCACTGCTGGATAGGCGTCAACGCGCTTACCCCGGTGACAGCGGATTGTTCCGCCTGCGATTCCAGCGGCTTCAGCCGCGAGACCAGCTGTCTTATAGTCTGCGCGACAAAAAGGTCCCTGACACTTATCTCATATCCCGCACTACGCAGCCGTGAGATGATCTGGATAGACTTGATAGAGTCCCCCCCCGCTGAGAAGAAATTCTGCGTAACCCCAACCCTTTCCCTCCCCAATACTTTTTGCCATATACCCGCCAGTATCTTTTCTTCCGCCGTGGAAGCGTCTATATATTCTTCCTCCGTCCTTTTTTCTGCCGGAAAAGCTTTCCGGTCCAGCTTCCCATTCGGCGTCAACGGAAAGACATCCATCCGCACAAAATAGGAAGGCATCATATAGTCGGGTAGCTGAGAAGCCAAAAAACTACGCCATTCCTCCACCGGTATCTCCCTGGAGGAGATATAATAGGCGACAAGGTATTTGTACCCCTCCGCTTTTTTAACAAGTACCGCTGCGCCGCTAACACCCTCATAGGCCGAAAGCCTGTGCTCGATCTCGCCCGGTTCGATCCGGAACCCGCGGATCTTGACCTGCTGGTCGATCCGCCCCTTGAATTCCAGGACGCCGCCGGATACCCAGCGGGCTAAGTCCCCGGTGCGGTATAACCGCTCATTCTTCCGGTAAGGATTTGGTATGAAACGCTCATCTGTGAGCGCCGTATTATTATGATAGCCGGGAGCAACACCTTCACCCCCTACATATAGCTCCCCGACAACACCCACCGGCTGAAGACGCTGGTATTTATCAAATACATAAGCCGTTGAATTATTGATCGGTTTGCCGATCGGGATGGGATTCACCGGCGGCTGACTAATGGAATGGACAGTCGAGAAGACGACATTTTCCGTCGGACCATAGCCATTGAGCACGCGGAGCAAAGGATTAGCCCCCATAACCAGCGCTATCGTCGATGGGGTCAGCACATCCCCGCCGGAGATCAGCCACCGTAAGGACCCGAACATAGCCGGCTTCTCCCTCGCATGCTGGTCAAAAAGAGAGGCGGTAAGCCAGAGCGTATTGATCTGGTTTGCCTCCAGCGCCTCGCTGAGGAGACGGGTATTGAGCAATACATCATTATCGATAAAGAATAAGGCTCCGCCATTGAGCAGACTTCCCCAGATCTCAAAGGTCGAGGCATCAAACGAAAGGGTGCCGGTCTGCATCAGCCGGGTCTCTTCGTTGAGCGTGATCCAGTCAGCCTTTTTTACCAGGCGGACCACATTGCGATGCGATACCATCACCCCCTTTGGTGTACCCGTCGAGCCCGAAGTATACATGATATAACACCTATCTTCCGGAACCGAGGTACGCAGACAGCTGCCGACCGGCATAGCCAGTGCGCTTTCAATGGGGATGATCGTGGCCTGAATATCGAACCCGGGCCTTTTGTTACGCTGCGACACCAGGAAACGGACGGCACAGTCGGAGAGCATAAACTGCAATCTCTCGGTCGGATAGTTGATATCCAGCGGGAGATAGACACCCCCGGCCTTTAAGATCCCGATCATCGCAATCACCGCATCGATGGAACGGTCAGCCCAGATGGCAACCGTTTCCTGGTGCCGGATCCCCTTCACTTTCAACAGCAGCGCCAGCTGATTGGCTCGATCGTTTAGCTGTTTGTAGGTCAGCGATTCCCCGCCTTCCACAACGGCCTGCTTTTGCGGCAGCCTGTGAACCTGGTCCTCGAACAGATCGACGATGGTTCGGTTGCGGGGATAAGCCTTCGCCGTATTATTGAATTCCTGCAGAAGACGGAATTCCTCCTCTGCACAAAGAATATCGATGTCCGAGAGACGGACCAAAGGATCGGCAGCAACGGCCGATACGATCCGTTTGAAATAGCTGACGAATCGCCGGATCGTCTCCTCATGAAAAAGACCAGTAGCATATTCAAAAAAGAGTTGTAAGTACCCATCAAGCTCGTTGGCGGTCAGAGAAAGGTCAAATTTCGATATGCTATGCTCCCGCTGATACGGCTTCAACGTGATCCCCGGCAGTCTCAGCTCGGTCTCTTCAAAATTCTGCATGGTAAAAAGTACATCGAAAAGAGGGTTGCGGCCCGCATCCCTCGCCAGACCCAGCTCTTCCACAAGCGTTTCATACGGATAAGCCTGGTTGTCAAAACCAGCCAGGGTATTATCCCGCACCGCCTTCAGGAACTCCCCGTACGACAGGTCGCCACGCGGATGGTTACGCAAAGGCAGGGTGCTCACAAACATCCCGATCATCTGTTCCAGATCGGCATGCTGACGACCGGCTACCGGCGTACCCACCACGATATCTTCAAGATTGGTCAGCTTGGCCAAAAGAATATTATAGATGGAAAGCAGGACCATGAACAACGTGCTGTTTTGCGCAGCCGCTATTTCCTTCAGCTTATCCGTCTCCATCATACCGATGGAGAACCCAAGCGTCGCACCTTCATACCGTTTCTCCGGCGAGCGGTCAAGATCAGATGGCAGCTCCAGCACCGGCACTTCCTCGGCAAAACTGTCGAGCCAGAATTTCTTCATCCGGGCTATATCCGCCTGGTGCTCGCTGCCCTGCTGCCATTCGGCATAGTCCTTATATTGTAAGGAGAGAGGAGCCGGGGTCTCTTCATTATAAAATCTCAGAAAGTCCCTGATAAGGACAGCCTGTGAGACGCCGTCCCCGACTATATGGTGCATGTCCACCATTAGGATATGATCCCTGTGAACGCTCTTCGTCAGGCCTACCCTTATCAGTGGAGCTTTACTGAGATTAAAAGGTTGTATAAATCCGCGGATCAGATCGGGAATGCCGGATTCTTCCGTTTCAGACCAGGCGACCTCCAGATCAGCATCTTCGGATATGAACTGCAATATCTCTCCCTCAGAGTCGCGGAAAGAGGTCCGCAGGATCTCATGACGGGCAACAAGTTTTTTAAAGGCAGCCGTAATTTTAGCTTTGTCCAGCTCGCCTTCCAGCCGGACCACCTGTGGCATATTGTAGGCCAGCGTAGATCGGTCCAGCTCATAAAGAAAATACATCCGCTGCTGGGCCGAAGAAAGCCGGTATCCATTTTTCTTTTCCGCCCGGCGGATAGCCGCAAAACGGGTCGTTTCCTGCTGATCGATATATTCCCCAAGCCTTTGTATATTCTGATAGGTAAAAATATCCTTCAGCTTTATATCTACCTGTAAGGTTTTATTGATCCTGCTTACAAGGACAGTAGCCCTGAGAGAATGACCACCCAGCTCAAAAAAGCTTCTGGCAGTTCCAATTTTTTTCTCATCCAGCTGCAGCACCTCACCCCATATCTTCGCCAGCTGTACTTCCGTATCGCTGACAGGAGCAGTATAGTCCCCCTGAGCCGTTATCTCCGGATCGGGCAGCCCCTTCCTGTCGGCCTTACCATTGGCCGTCAGCGGCATCGTTTTCAGATGCACAAAATAAGCAGGCACCATATGCTCGGGCAGACGATCGGTCAGGAACTTCCTCAGACCCGGTATTTCCTTTTCCGAAATATAATACGCGACCAGCCGGGTATCCCCATCGCTTGCCTTCGCCAGGACAATGACATCACGGATAGAGCCCTGCGTGAGCAGCTGGTTTTCTATCTCACCCAATTCGATCCGGAAACCCCGGACCTTTACCTGGTGATCGATCCGGCCAATATATTCGAGCTCGCCCGATGCCAGCACCCTGGCCAGATCTCCGGAACGATATAGTCTTTCCTGGGGATTATAAGGATTTACAACAAATTTTTCAGCAGTAAGCTCAGCCTTATTTAAATAACCCCTCGCAACACCCGCACCACCAACATATAATTCCCCGGCAATGCCATTGGGCACCAGCCTTTGCTGCTGATCCAACAGGTATACCGACAACGTTGGTATCGGTTTGCCGATATTGCTGATATTATTTTCGATCTCATGATCGCCAATTTCTTTATAAGTAACGTGAACAGTGGTCTCCGTGATCCCGAACATATTGATCAGCTTCACATCCGGATAGCAAACCCGCCACTGCTTCAGTTTCCCGGGACTCAGCGCTTCCCCGCCAAAGATGACATAACGCAACGCCAGCGGCGTTCCCGGATCGGAAAGCTCCTCCCGGATCAGCGCATAAAAGGCGCCCGGGGTCTGGTTGAGAACCGTCACCCTTTCCGCACGCAGAATGTCGATATAACGCCGGGTGTCACGCGCCGTCATCTTTGGAATAACGATCAGCGTGCCGCCAAACAGCAGTGCGCCATACATTTCCCAAACGCTGAAGTCGAAACAGTGACTATGAAACAAGGTCCAGACATCATCCGGACCAAAGTCAAAGGCAAATTCCCCGTTAAAAAGAAGACGCACAACATTCCGATGCTCTACCATCACCCCCTTCGGATTACCCGTCGTCCCCGATGTATAAATGACATAACAGAGGTCCGCTGGTTCATTCACCTGCCCGGCAAACCCCTCCGCAGACACGCCATCAACCTCCTCCATCAGAACGACAGTAACATTTCCAACAGCCTTATCCTTGTGCTCAGCAGTCGTCAGAACCATCATAGCCCCGCTATCACTGATAAGATAATTTATGCGCTCTTCCGGGTAATCAGTATCGATAGGCAGATAGGCTCCGCCGGCCTTCAGTATGCCCAGCATGCCTATCACCGTGTCGGGAGAACGATCCATCAGCAGACCGACGATTGTATTGGGACGGACACCCTTCCTCTGCAGGAGCACCGCGATCTTCCCGGCCTTCCGGTCCAGCTCGGCGTAAGAAATTGTCTCGCCCCCCATCCGCACCGCGATCTTATCCCCGCGGAGAGCTACCTGCCGTTCGAACAGGTCAGTGACCGTAACCGTCGCAGGATAGTGGACATCCGTGTAATTGAATTGTTCCAGAAGCCGGTTCTCTTCCTGCCGGCCGATCATCCCCGCTGTAACCAGCGGATCATTAGGATGAGCAAGCAGCTGATCGATCAGCTCATAGTAGTGCTGCATCAGCCCCTCCATCCTCCATTCGTCAAAATAATCCGAGTTAAAGACCAGCCGGCCCTCTATGCCCTCCTCCCGCGCTTGAAGAAAAAGGTTCAGGTCATATTTACCATAGCCGAGATTGCCGTCCCGGATGTCCAGCCTTACCCCATCAGGCGCTATCCAGGGGGTACCGGACTGCTCATATTGAAAAAACACGTCAAACAACGCCGTACGGCTCATATCCTTTTCGGGAGCCAGCTCCTTGACAAGCTTGTCAAAGGGCATATGTCCATAGGAAAGCGCCTGGTCGAAATCTTTGCAGAGCGTTTGTAAATACTCCAGGAAAGATGTTTCCGGAGTGATAAAACTCCGCAGCACCAATAAGTTCGAAGCCGGCCCGATAAGAGTCTTCAGCAACGGAGTATTACGATAGTCGATACTCGTTCCGATCACGATCTCTTCCTGCCGGCTATATCTGGATAAAAGGATCTTAAAAGCAGCCATCAGCAGCATATGCTGATCATAGCCAAACCGCTCCCCAAAGGCCTGCATTTTTTTCATCACCATCGGCGGAATAAGCACACCGGTACTGGCCGATGTATAAGTATGGATGGCTACACGTTGCCTGTCCTCGGGGAATTCCAGCGCCGCCACGCGACCGCCCAACTGCAATTTCCAGTAAGAGAGGAACCAGTGATCCAGCTGAGACAAGGCCTCGCGCTGCCACTTCGAAAAGGCGCCGTATTGCAGCGTTACCTCTCCATCCACCTCCCCACCTCTGTAAGCAAACAGGATCTCCTCCGTCAGCTTTCGCACGGAATACCGGTCCGCAATGCTGTGATGGAAAACCAGCACCAGCTTGTACCGGTCAGCACCCACCCGGACCAGGCTGATACGGAACAGCTGCTCATCAAGCTGAAAAGCGGTATTGACCTCATTCCGCACCAGCTCCTCCGCTCCACCCTGCCGGCAGTCAATGACCCTCAGCCCCAACTCAGGAGCCACGATCTTTTGGAGCGGCTGCTCATTGACCGTGATCAGCCGCGTCGAGAGTACCTGATGCCTGGCCACCACCCTGCTTATCGATTTTTCCAGCAATGCCGTGTCCAGCAAACCTTCCCAATCGATGATCAGGGGTATATTGTGATAGACAGGACCTTTTTCATAAAGATAGCCCGACTCGAAACGATCGATAAACCACATTCTCTCCTGGTGATAAGAGGCAGGCAGATCTTCACGGACAAAAGCATGCGACCAGGAAAAGCGCTCCAGCTTGTCCCATATTTCGGTTCTTTTTTCTACAGGTTCGATTGACAGACCGATCAGCTGCTGCCCATCGTCATTTGCAACGGCAGAAAGGATGTTTCTGAAATACCGGAGCATACGCTCTGCAGAAGCCGCGGCAAATAAGCTGGCATCATACTGAAACTGAAGAAAAAAAGTATTTTGATATTCGATGACATTGAGCGTAAGATCAAACCGCTTGGCACCCCTCAGATGCGTATAGCGGTCGGAGATACCCTCGGAAAGATCGACATTGCCATCGATCTTTCCGACCATATTCAGCATGACATCAAAGATGGGATTGCGCCCGTTCTCTCTTTGTACGCCAAGCCTTTCCACCAGCTGGTCGAACTGGCAGTCCTGGTGATCATAGGCGGCCAGCGTAGCCGTCTTGATCTCCTTCAAAAAGGCACCTACCGTCTTATTCCGGGCAGGTTGACAACGGATAGGCAAGGCATTTACGAACATACCCACGATCCTTTCCAGGTCAGGGTGATTCCTGCCCGCAACAGAAAGACCGATAATCATATCCTCATTCCCGCTAAGACGCGAAAAAAGCATACCCAATACAGCATACAGGAACATGCTCGTCGTCATGTTATGTTCTGCCGCAGTTTTTTTCAATAAGACAGCTTCGTCAGCCGTCAGAAAGGTAGTAACAAGCCCGCCCTTGTCCCCATCCACGGGAAGCCGTTGAAAATCCAGCGGCAGCCGCAACACCGGCAGACTCCCCTGGAGGTTTTTTAGCCAATAGGCGACATGGTCCGCCGTTTTGCCGGTTTGCCCCCCGGCATTCTGCCATTCTGCATAGTCCTTATACTGGATACGCAGCGGCGACAGTTCCCGGCCCTCATATAATTCCCGGAATTCCTTGCTCAGGACTTCCAGTGAAATACCATCCGATATGATGTGATGCGTATCGATAAGCAATAGGAATTCCCCCGGCGTGGTAAGGACTACCTCCGCACGTAAAAGAGGAGCCACAGACAGATCAAACGGCTTGACGAACCCCTCCATGATCTCCTCTTCCGTCCTGCCGTCAAGACTGCTCTGAGGCAGCGAAAAGACGATCTTTTCCGCAATTTTCTGTACAGGGCTTCCGTCAACAAGATCAAAAGAAGTGCGGAAACTTTCATGCCGGTCGATAAGTGTCCTGAAGATCCCTTTTAACCGGACCATATCCGCATCCCCGTCCATCTTGATGACCTGCGGCATATTATAGGCCATCGAATCCCTGTCAAGCTGGTATAAAAAATATTGACGCTTCTGGGCAGAAGAGACGGCATAATGCTGTTTGACCGGCGCCTTTTCAATATATGAAAAAGACTGCTTTGCCATTGACCCGGTCACAAAATCGATCAGGTACCCCTTATGCTGCCTGATCTCTTCCAGGACCTCCTTCGTCAATACACCCGTGGGGGCATTGAGCTTGAGCTTGCCATTGTTATCCAGGCTGAGTCCGACGTTCAGTTTACGTAGTTTGGTAATGATATTTTCCATTGTCAAATGATATTCGATCCAATAGTTAAGTAATGAACTAGTCGAGGATGTATTCGTCCTGTGCTATCGCCGGGGAGAGGACAGAGTTTTTCACCCAGACCTCATTGGCGATATACTGTGCGATAAGCGAGATCGTCTCTTTATTAAAGACTTCTTCCAGCGGGATCTCCACATCCCATTCCATGAGGATCCGGTTGACCATCGAAATAGCTTTCAGAGAATGCCCGCCCAGCTCAAAGAAGCTTTTGGATATGCTGATCCTTTCTCTTTCAAGCTCGAGCAATTCCGACCAGATGTCAACCAGCTTCTCCTCGATCTCATTGGACGGTCGCTTATTTTCGTTGGCGGCGCCACGCTGGACCGCCGGAAGATTTCTAAGATCTTTCTTGCCATTGGCAGTGATGGGAAGACGTTCTACATTACAATAGTAGGAAGGCAGCATATAGGCCGGCAGCTGCTGATGCAGCGTAGCACGAAGAGCTTCTTCCGCAGCATCGCCGGTATAATACGCGACAAGGGCTTTCTCTCCGCCGATATTCCGCAACACAACGACGGCCTCCCCTACCTCAGGATGATCCGACAGACGGCTGCCGATCTCCCCCAGCTCGATCCGGTAACCGCGCAGCTTGACCTGGTCGTCTTTACGCCCGCGGAACAGCAGGTTACCATCCGCATTCATTACAGCCAGGTCACCGGTCCGGTACAACCTGCCCCCTTCCCGGCCTTCGTCACAAACAAACCGCTCAGCCGTCAACTCGTCCCTGTTCAGATAACCCTTTGCCAGCCCCTCCCCGCCAACATATATTTCTCCTTCTACACCGACAGGGACCCGATGGCCATAGTCATCGAGTATATAGATCTCCGTATTCTGTATAGGCCGGCCAATGGGAACAGACGTCGTCTTTTCCAAACCGGTATAGCGATAGATCATACAGCCGACCGTTGCCTCCGTAGGGCCATATTCATTATAGATCTCCGTGTCCGAACCAAATAAATTCACGATAGACCGCGCCAGCTCCGTCTCCAGATCCTCTCCCCCCACGATCCATTTGCGCACGCTCACCGATCCCGGCATTCCCAGCTCCTTCACCACCCTAAGATGCGAAGGCGTTAGCTTCACCCCGGTGATCTCCCTGTTATCCAATATCTTTCTCAACAACAGATCAACCTCTTCCTCCCGGTATACCACCACCTTCCCTCCGCTGACCAGCGGAGTAAAGATCGACGTCATCGTCAGATCAAAACTGACCGAAGTAAAGAAAGGAAAGACCGCTGCCTCACCCCGGAAATAAGCCCTCGAAGCCCAGCTGATATAGTTCAGCAGAGAGCGGTGGCTGATCACAACTCCCTTCGGCTGACCGGTGGAACCGGAAGTATAGAGCACATAGGCTGCATCGTCCTGTGCAGGAAAGGCAGGAGACAGGACCGCCTTGTCCTCCATCTCGTTGAGAATGCGCTTCACTCTTTCGCCTGTCAATACGTATTTAACTTTACTGTCCAGAAGAATGTTGTCGATACGATCCTGGGGATAAGCCGGATCGACCGGTACATATGCAGCACCGGCTTTCCAGACACCAAGCAGCGCCGTCACAAGATCAGCCCCCCTGCTCATCAGTACCCCAACCAGGTCGCCACGTTCTACGCCGGCTTCCTTCCGTAACCAGGTGCCGATACGGTCCGACAGCTGCTGAAGCTGAAGATAGGTACGGGTTTCCGTTTCGCTTTCCGCCACGATGGCCGTTTCCACCGCAATAGCCGCCGGTGAACGATCGGACTCGTCGCCGATCAGCGATAGTACGGTCCCCGCAAAAGCCGTTTCCACCGGGCAGCAGCCACTGGACCCGCTTCCCTCAAGAAGCAGCGTCCCTGTGGTATTTAGCTTATCCAGCCAAACCTCCTCCTCTTTTGAAAGAAGCCGGATCTCGGCAAGATGAATTTCTTTGTTACGGATGATCGCTTCAATTATCCGGCTGAAGTATCCCGCGATCCGCTCCACCGTCTCGCGTTTGAACAAGGCTGTGGCATATTCAAAACCAAGCTGCATGCTGTTATTACTTTCCGTGATCGACAGCGTAAGATCGAACTTCGCCGCACGATGACCGGCCTCATAGGGAACAAGGGTCAGACCGCCGATGTCATCGACGGCAAGATCATGCCGGTCATAGGCCAGCATCGTGTCAAAAAGAGGATTGCGGCTGATATCCCGATCCAGCCTGAGCTCGTCGATCAGGTCCTCATAGGGATATGCCTGGTGATCAAAACAGGCCAGGGTCATCGCCCTAACGTCTTTCAGAAAATCCTTATAGCGGATATTACCCCTGGGGTAACTACGCAAAGGCAGCGTATTGACGAACATACCCATGATAGTGTCAAGGTCTGCATGCTGACGACCTGCCGTAGATGTCCCGATGACAAGGTCTTCCGAGCCGCTCAGCTTACCAAGAAGAATACTATAGGCAGAGAGTAATACGGTGAACATGGTAGCCCCTTCGGATTCGGAGATGGCCTTCAGCCCATCCGCCTGCGCCGCCGAAAGAGGCAGCTCCACCATCCCCCCTTCATAAGTCTTTGTTAGAGGCCTCGAAAAATCCGTTGGCAGCGAGATCATCGCAGGCGTCGTGGAAAACTGGTCCAGCCAGAAATCTTTCTGACGGCCGATTTCCGCCTGCTGCTCGTCACCCTTCTGCCATTGGGCATAGTCTTTATATTGCAATTTCAGCGGACGCAGCGCCTCCCCGCGATACAAGGCCTGAAAATCCTGCATCAGCAACACCTGGGATACACCATCACAAATAATGTGATGCATGTCTACCACAAGCAACAACCCACGGCCTTCTTCGGATACAAGACCAGCCCGCATCAGCGGAGCCTTGCCCAGATCGAAGGGCCGGATAAAGGACGTTATAATTTCTTTTGCTTCTCCGGGCCGCGCATCAAACTCTTGTACCTCGAAGTCAACATTGTCCGTAATTCGTTGCACCGGCTCGTCATCGATCAGCTCAAAAGAGGTTCTCAGACTTTCATGTCTCTGCACAAGCTGCCGGAAAGATTCCCGGAGACGATCCTGGTCTACACTCCCCTCCAGCCAAACCATATAAGGCATATTATAAGCCACGGATCTGCGGTCCAGCTGATTGACAAAATACAGCCGCCGTTGCGTCGAGGACAGAGGATAGTATTCTTTTGCCTCTGCCGGACGGATGGAAATGAAACGGGTCCTTTCCGCCTGACCGATATATTTCGCTAGGCTTACGATATCCTGGTGCTTAAAAAATTCGTTTAAAGGTATTTCGACCTTGAATTCTTTGAGGATCATGTTCAGCAACAGGGCTGCTTTCAGCGAATGACCCCCAAGATCGAAAAAGCTTTTGTCGACACTGATCTGCTGTTTGTCGATATGCAACAGCTCCGCCCAGATCCCAACCAGCTTTTCTTCCGTCCTGGTCGTGGGCGCTACATGCTGCCTCGTCTTTACAGCTCCGGGGAGCGTCAGCGCCTTCTTATCCAGCTTGCCATTCAGCGTCAGCGGCAGCTTCTCCAGCTGCACGATATGACCCGGTACCATGTAGTGCGGCAGATAGTCCGACAGATGAC